>Ga0172372_10000859_pt1 | contig 46987 bp, 37 predicted proteins | sample LakKiv5m_2_FD_114544 | JGI IMG/M metagenome (GOLD analysis project Ga0172372, IMG submission 114544) | Freshwater microbial communities from Kabuno Bay, South-Kivu, Congo - kab_092012_9.5m | ecosystem: Environmental > Aquatic > Freshwater > Lake | place: Democratic Republic of the Congo...
CGAATCCGTCGGGATGGAAGCGGCCATTTCCACCTTCCACACCCTGGCCGATCCCAACAATGCCAAGGTACAAGCCTGGTTGAAAAATCAAGTGGTCATCCTCGATCCTGCCATCAACCCTGACGGAAGAGATCGCTATTCCAACTGGTACAACCAAAAGATGCACTCCCAATTGCAGCCCGACATGCAGTCCATGGAACACAACGAACCTTGGCCAGGTGGGCGTGCCAACCACTACCTATTTGACCTGAACCGCGACTGGGCTTGGCAAGTACAAGTTGAATCTCAACAACGCCTCAAAATGTACCAGCAGTGGATGCCTCAACTTCACTTGGACTTCCACGAGCAGGGCATCGACAATCCATTTTACATGGCTCCTGCTGCAGAACCCTTGCACGAGCAGTTGACACCCTTCCAGCACGAGTTTCAAGACATTTTTGGAAAAAATACCGCTAAGTACTTCGACCAAATGGGTCGCTTCTACTTCACCAAAGAGCGCTTTGACCTGCTGTATCCATCTTATGGCGATACCTATCCCATGTACAATGGGGCGATTGGCATGACCATCGAGCAAGGTGGAGGCGGACGTGCCGGTATAGGTGGCTACAATGCCATCGGTGATACGGTTACTTTGAGTAGCCGAATTGCCGGTCACTACACTGCTGCACTTTCTGCTGTGGAAATGACAAGTCAGTATTCGGCTCGTCTCCTTAGCGAGTTTGAGCGCTACTTCAAAACCAACTCCACTGCTCCCAAAGGCCCCTACAAAAGCTTTGTGATCAAGAGCGAAAGCAACCCTGCCCAGGTCGCCAAATTACTGGAACTACTCGACAAAAACGGAATCCAGTACGGGAAAGGTACCGCCAAAACAGGCTTGAAAGGCTACGAGTACCAAAGTGGAAAGACGGGCGTTCCTTTTGCAACGAGCGACAAGGACATCGTCATCTCTGCCTACCAGCCCAAATCTGTGCTGGCCCAGGTGCTCTTTGAACCCAACCCTGCGTTACACGATTCGATTACCTACGACATCACGAGCTGGGCCATGCCTTATGCGTATGGAGTAAAGGCCTTTGCACTGGACATCCGATTGGATCCAAGCGGAACCTACGAGAAGCCTACCGCTGCTCCAGCAAAAGTCGCTGGAACTCCAGTAGCCTACCTAGCCCCTTGGCAGGGTACGCGAGACGCAGCCTTCCTTGCGGCGCTACTCAACAAAAAGATCCGCGTGCGCTACGCTGAATATCCTTTCACGGTAGAAGGAAAATCCTATCCATCAGGAACGATGATGATCACCAAAGGAGACAACGAGTGGGTGGCTAATTTTGATCAGACGGTACAAGAAACTGCTGCCGCACATGGCATTACTTTGAGTACTACCCAAACAGGCTATGTGGAGCAGGGCAAGGACTTTGGTTCCCCTACCGTACGCGTCATCCAAGCACCAAAGGTCGCTTTGGTGGGTGGCAACGGTACCTCTTCCTTGAATTTTGGAGAGGTATGGCACTTCTTCGAAAAAGACTTGAAGTATCCGCTATCTAGCCTAGATGCTGCTTCGATGGGCAATGCGGATTTAAGCAAATACGATGTGATTATTCTTCCATCTTTATTTGGTTCGGCCCTATCTGCTTCCGCCCAAACCAAGTTGAACGACTGGGTGAAGGCAGGAGGAAAGGTGATTGCCATCGATGGCTCAGTCAACCTGTTTGCCAACAAGGAAGGCTTCAAGTTGAAGACCTTTGACACGGAAGATGAGAAAAAGGCTGCCGAGAAAGCTGGCCAGGAGCTCGCCAAGAAGGAGCGCTTGGAACCCTACACCGAGGGCGAGCGCTTGGAAATTGCAGGGGGCACAGCCGGAGCCATCTATGAAATCAAGATGGACGAAACGCATCCGCTTGGCTACGGCACCGGAGGAAAATACTACACCCTCAAGAATAACTCCAGCCGCTTTGCCTTCCTGAACGGAGGAGCCAATGCCGGCATTATTGCTTCCAACGATGCCTACAGAACAGGGTTTATTGGCTACAAAATCAAATCCCAGATGGGTCAGTCTCTCGTGATTGGCGCAGAATCTCAGGGAAGAGGACAGGTTGTCTATTTTGTGGACAACCCCATCTTCAGAGGCTTCTGGGAAAGTGGAAAACTTGTGCTAAGCAACGCCATCTTCTTGGTAGGGCAGTAAGTCGGTTAATCTAAAACAAAGGTTGAAAAGAGCGGATAACCTAGGTTTTAAAAATTGATTCTAAAAAAAACAGGCGACTGCATTCTATCAAGTTTTTAACTTTGTTCCCATCCAAGTCAAACCAAATCCCACCAGAAATATCGTCAGAGTTCCAATGACTATGGCCATATTAGTATGAAGGGGATTGGATAGCGTTTGTGGTAAACCATTTCGAATAAGAATAGTAGATAAACTCATCCAAGAGATTACCAAAACACCTAAAAACACAGCAAAAATGGCTTGAGGATTTTTGGCTTTTGACAACAATCCCAAAAGAAAAAGTCCCAAAATTCCACCACTAAATATCGAAGATAGGGCCCACCAACCCTCCAACGTATTGCTGACTCCATTAAACGCCAAGCCAACCAAAATGCTGAGGATTCCCATCACAAGTGATGAAATTCTCAATACCCAGAGGGTTAACTTTTCCGATGGATTTGGGTGTATGTATTTACTAAAATGATCGGAAAGAATCACAGTTGCAGAGCTGTTGATACTTGTAGAAACTGTACTCATTCCAGCAGCAAATATCGTGGCTATAAGAAGCCCCGTCATACCAACCGGAAGTTGATTAACAATGAAATAGGGAAATACTTTATCTCCTGCTATTCCCTCGGGAAGTAAATTAGGAAATGACTCATAGTAGGCGAATAATGCTGTACCTATAAAAAAGAAAACAAAGGAAACGGGTACATAAAGGAGGCTTCCTAACCAAGTAGCTTTCTTGGCTTCACCCTCACTTTTGGCTGTCAAGTAGCGTTGAACATAACTTTGGTCAATTCCAAAATTTTGGAGATTAATAAATAGGCCATAGACCAAAATCATCCAAAAGGTAGAACTGGTAAAATCTAGTTTAAAACTACCCAAGCTAAATTTATCTGCTCCCGATGCAATCCTAAATACGGCTTCTGGGCCATCAGGAATTGCAAAGAAGATTACTCCTAGGCAAGCCAAAGCACCAAAGATTAAAAGGATTCCCTGAACGGCATCGGTCCAAATAACTGCCTCTATTCCTCCCCACATCGAATATAGTAGTACGCTAAACCCGATCAAGATAATGATGCTGGGTATACTCCATCCCAATAAGGCATTCATTGGCAAAGCAAGTAAATACATAATTGCTCCCATACGGGCAAGTTGAGTCAGGAGGTAACAACAAGAAGTATAGATTCGCGCCCAGGCTCCAAACCGCTGCTCAAGGTAGAAATAGGCGGATTCGCATTGTAATTTTCGGTAAAGAGGGACAAAATAGTTCACTGCAATCCAGGCGGCCAAAGGAATTGAAAAGCTGAAAACCAATCCGTTCCAATTAGTTGAATAGGCATTTCCTGGCAAAGCCAAAAAACTGATACTACTTACATAGGTGGCGAAGATCGACATTCCGATGGCCCAAGTAGGAAGCCTACCTCCTCCGGTCGTGAAATCCTGTGCTGTCCTCTTTCTGAATGAAAAAGAAATTCCAAACCCAACCGTTGCCAACATGTAAATTAGAAAAATAGTAAGGTCCAGAATTTGCATTTTAAGAGATGGGCTTTTGTAAGTTGAGGAGCAAGTAAGACAAACTCTTATTTTAAGTTATAATCCCTTTAGAGGTTTCGGGAGATAAAAAAGAGCTACATGCCTAGTTATCACGGCAATTTATTTCTTTCAACTAAATGATTGTCGAACTCTTTCTTTCACCTGTAATAATTTAGAAGAAAGTATTGATTTTTCCGACGGTGAATGTGGAAAAAGTGGTGGTGCAAAGTTGTCTTCACACAAGCCTTCAAAAGACATCGCTGCTTTCAACCCTTTGAGGTAACTTGATTGATAGGTTCCGTGTTGGTACAGCTTATTGCTTAGGAAAAGGATGGTTTCCTGAAATTTATTGACAGCTTCGTATTCTTTTTTTTGGAAAGCTTCATGCAACGCTACATAGAGTTTAGGAAAAAGATTAGCCCCACCAGTTACTCCTCCATCACCTCCTATTTTTAGAGTTTCTGCTAAAATCTCCTCAGGGCCAACGAAAATTTTAAATTCTGGCTGTTGTTTAAATGCCTCACAAAGCGCCTGAAAATTTTCTATTTTTCCAGAACTGTCTTTAATTCCAATAATATTGGGGTGTTTGGAAAGTTTGACAGCCGTTTCCACCTCAATACTTGCTTTGACATGCGAAGGCATATCGTATAGAAAGAGTGGTAATTCTACAACCTCAGCTAATTTTTGATAGTAGTTGATTAACTCTTCCTGTCCAATATTCATGTAAAATGGTGGGGCTGCAACTACTGCTTCAGCCCCAGATCTGTGCGCGATGGCAGCCAAATCTACGCTTTCTGAAAAAGAACAGTCCGTCACCCCTACTAAAATCGGAACCCTACCTTTAACCTGCTGGCAGGATATCTGAATCAGTTCTCTTTTCACGGATGCACTTAATCCCGCAAATTCTCCTGTGGTTCCTAGAATAAAAATACCATGAACACCCCCATCAATCAAGTGCTCAATCAGTCTTTCAGTATGCCCAATGTCAAGAGAAAAATCAGACTTTAAGGGGGTAATCATGGGAGGGATAATTCCCCGAAATTCTGTGTATGGAATCATGGGTTGAAAGCTTTAAAGGAATCAAAGGCGCAAATGAATGTATTTAATCTTTTCTCTATTGTAAGTATAGCTCAGGTGAACCGTACCATCTTTAGCTTGAATGATTGCAGGATAGCTAAATTCTCCTGATTTTTCATTCTCTAAAACCAACAGTTCTTCCCAGCTAATCCCATCATTCGAACCCAAAAGGACTAATTTATTTCTTCCTTTTTTCAGCGGATTTGCAACCAAAAGATGATATCCATCGAAAAGTGTCACCCCATCGATTCCAGAGTTATTATTTTCCAGGTTGGTAGCTTCCAATAGTGTCCAAGAATTGCCCTCATCTGAAGACCAAGCCTGAGCCACTACTCCTTCCTGCGTACGGCAAAGTAATTGGATCTTTCCATCTGGATGAAAAAGAATAGTTGGCTGAATGGCATTGAAGGATCCTTTTAAGTCTACTTTTTCCCAACTAGTAAGGTCTGGATTGGATAGTTCAACATGAGAAGTCCAACGATTATTGATTTCAAAACTGCTAGGATGGAGTAGTTTTCCATTGGGTAGTTCCACCGATTTATTTTTAACTGGCCCAAGAAATCCTGGCGGTAGTTGAGTTTCCTTAGACCATGTTTTCCCATCATCCCCAGAAACCTTGTAGTGCCCCCACCATTCTCTAGGATTAGGGCCTTCTTTGTAAAAAAGGACAATTTCGCCATCCTTTTTCCGATGCAAAACTGGATTCCAAGTAGGATTTCTGAATACCTTATTTTCTATACCATCGGCCACCAATGCTGGGGTAGACCAGCCTCCATTTTTTCTGTGCGATGCGTAAATACTTACATCTGGATGACGCTCATAAGTGCCTCCAAACCATGCTACTAGGATGCCATCTGAAGTTTCTACAAGGGTAGAAGCATGGCAAGAAGGGAAGGGAGCTGTTTCGTAGATGAAACCTGAAAAGAGAATTTTTGGAGTGATTTCTTCGAGTTCAGAAAAAGAAAAAAAGCCTAAAAGGCTTATAAAGGAAACATAAGACAGCATAAATCATTTGGCTTGAGGTAAAAACTGTTCTCTTAATTTAACAAAAACCACAGATACTTTATATTATTTTTTATGATTGTCCACAATTCTAACAGCAGCTTAGTAGTATTAGTTACTGGTGATAATCGTAAACAAATGGCAGTTCAAGGTACATAATTCTAATTAAAAAAGGAAGACGAACTTCCAAGTCATTAAAACAAATCCAAACCTAATCGTCTACTTTATATACTCAAATTCGACATCTTTCAATTAACTTAATGGCCAATTTTAAACTGCGAACTGTAGCGTACTCCAAATTGACTTAAATCCATTTTTCTATGAAAAAAATAACCCATCCCGCCTTACTTCTTGCCTTGGGTGCAACGGTAAGCATGGCTGCTTGGATGCCTAAAACAACGGAATTTCTTTTCCCCAACTTAGGTACCGAGTACGTGCAGTCGGATAGCACCAAAAAAGACTCGCTCAAGAGTTACCCAAAATTCAAAGACCTTCCCCTCAAGCCTGAGCGAGAAGTAAGTTTCACCACTGCCGAAGGTACTTGGATGAGTTTGGACGTAAGTCCAGATGGCAAAACCATCGCCTTTGACCTCATGGGAGACATTTATACCATGCCACTTGAAGGGGGCAAAGCAACTCCATTCACCACTGGCATGGCCTACGAAACCCACCCTCGGTATTCCCCAGATGGAAATAAGCTTTTATTTACTTCTGACCGTGCCGGAAACGACAACCTTTGGTACATCGACCTAGTCAAAAAGGATACAGTACAGGTAACCAAGGACAAAAACGGGGATGTGCCAGGAGCCCATTGGACTCCAGACGGTGACTACATCGTCGTTTCCAAGGGTCGAAGAGTGCCCAAACTGTGGATGTACCATGTAGATGGAGGCGGAGGCATACAGCTCAACGATGCCCCAGCAACCATGAAGACCATCGATCCTTTTGTAAGCCCAGATGGTAAAAAGGTGTACTTCTCTTGGAGAACAGGTTCTTGGAACTACAATGCCCTACTTCCTCAGTACCAGGTAGGCTACTACGATTTTGACAAGGGAAAAATCACCAGCATCACCTCTCGCTATGGTTCCGCCTTCACCCCAACCTTGAGTAAGGATGGCAACTGGATGGTCTATGGCACCAGATGGCAGGATAAGACCGGTTTGGTGATCAGAAACCTCAAGACTGGCGACGAAAAATGGCTTGCCTACCCCGTACAGCGTGACGAGCAAGAGTCCATTGCCCCTCAAGGTGTACTTCCTGCGATGGCCTTTACCCCAGATAGCAAGTTTGTGGTGGCCTCCTATGGAGGAAAAATCTGGAAGATGCCAGTAGACGGTACAGCCGCTACAGAGATCCCTTTCCAAGCTGATGTCAATGTAGCCATGGGCCCTCGTCTCTATTTCAACTATGCTATCAAAGACAGCACGCACAAGCTTGCCACCCAGATTCGTGATGCAGTTCCTTCTCCAGATGGAAAGAAATTGGCATTTACCGTGCTCAACCGACTTTATGTGATGGATTACCCCAATGGAGCTCCCAAAAGAGTGACCAAAAATGAGTTTACTGAAGCCATGCCTACCTGGAATCCAGAGGGCACCCAATTGGCTTTTGTAACCTGGGAAGAAAAAAATGGAGGCAGTCTCTACAAAGCTAGCCTCGGAGATAAGGGAGTCGTAACCAAGGTCTCAAACGAATATGCCTACTATTCAGGCCCAGTCTGGGGTCCAAAAAATAGAATTCTTGTATTTAAAGGCCCAAAAAGAGCCTTGATTGAAGCAGAAGGTCCTTTTGTCGATGGAGCAGAAGGAGAACTCGTGTGGATACCAGCAGGCGGAGGAACTTTCCGCAAGATTATGGATGCAGGCAACTACGGCAATGCACACTTTACCCAAGACACCAGCAGAATCTTCCTCAACGGAGGGGGAGGAGCTCTTTTAAGCGTGAAGTGGGATGGAACGGATGAGAAGATTCTCGCTCGAATCACCGGAATTACTCCTTTTGGCTCGGCTGCAGATCCTGAGCATGCAGGACACGGTCATGCTCCTGAAGATGTGCGCTACGTGATGGGCAAGGCATTTTCGAATGCTGATGCAGTCAACTACTGCATGCTTCCTGAAGGATCCAACTCCCGTGAACCCAACATGATGCCTGCCAGCGCAAGTACCATTTACATGGCACCTGTAGGCAACCAGGCCTTGGCACAAATCAACAACAACGTATATGTAGTTACCATCCCTGCAGCAGGCAAGGTGCCTACCATCAACGTGTCCGAGCCAAGCGCAAGTAGCTTCCCTGCTCGCCAGCTCACCGAAATCGGTGGAGAATGGCCTTACTGGGAGGCCAATGGCAAGAAAGTCCACTGGTCTCTAGGAAATGGACACTGGGTATACGATATCAGTAGAGCAGAATTTATAGAAGACTCTGTAAAAGCAGCCAAGAAAGAAAAAATCCGCCTTGATGCCGACAGCGTAAGCACCTTGAAAGCTAAAGGAGATGCTGAAGTTAAAATGGCGGACTCTTTGGCTAAAGCAGACAAGAAGCGAATCGATTCCCTATTCAAAGCAGATAAGGTAAAATTCAAGGCGGACAGCCTCCACAAAGCGGACCTCAAGAAGAAAGAAACCTACAGTCCTCTCGAGCAGCAGGTGAAAGTGTTCTTTGCAAAGGATACGCCGAAAGGAAGCATTTTGCTTAAAAATGCGCGCATCGTCACCATGAAAGGCGATGAGGTCATCGAGCAAGGAGACATCTTGATTGAAAATAACCGCATCAAGGCCGTCGGAAAAACTGGAACCCTAGATGCAGCTGGAGCTACTGTGGTCGATGCTACGGGCAAGACCATTACCCCAGGATTTATCGATACACACGCACACATGTGGCCTACTTGGGGCTTGCATAAAAACTCGGTTTGGATCTATGCTGCCAACCTAGCTTATGGGGTGACCACCACCAGAGATCCTCAAACAGCCACTACCGACGTACTTACCTACGGAGACATGGTAGAAGCAGGCGCGGTACCTGGTCCGAGGGTATATTCCACAGGCCCTGGAGTGGGTTACTGGATGTACAACTTGAAGTCTTTGGAGCAAACTAAATCTGTGCTCAAGCAGTACAGCAAGTACTACAACACGCAGTACATCAAAATGTACTTGGTAGGAAACAGACAGCACCGACAGTGGGTGATCATGGCTGCAAAAGAGCAGCAGCTGATGCCAACCACCGAGGGCGGCTTGGACTACAAGCTCAACATGACTCAGCTATTTGATGGCTACCCAGGTCATGAGCACTCTATTCCTGTCTTTCCATTGTACAGCGACGTGACGCAAACGATCGCAAAAAGCAAAATGGCTTACACCCCTACTTTGTTGGTAGCCTATGGTGGCCCTTGGGCAGAAAACTACTACTACACTACCGAAAGTCCACTTCATGACGCGAAGCTCAACCGATTTACACCCTACAACGAGCTAAATGAGAAAGCAAGGAGACGAGTGGGCGGACTTGGCGGATGGTTTGCACCAGAAGACCACGTCTTCCAAAAGCATGCACAAGGTGTCAATTCCATCGTCAAGCAAGGTGGTCTAGCTGGGGTAGGTTCCCATGGACAGCTGCAAGGATTGGGCTACCACTGGGAGCTTTGGTCCATCGCAAGTGGAGATATGAAGAACTTAAATGCCTTGAAGGTTGCAACCATCTTGGGTGCAGAATCGCTTGGTTTGGATAAGGAACTGGGAAGTATTGAAGTAGGAAAATTGGCTGACTTGGTCATCCTAGATAAAAATCCATTGGAGAATATCCGGAATACCAACACCATCACCCACGTGGTAAAAGATGGACGGGTATACGACGGCAACACCTTGGGTGAGTTGCTACCTACCCCTCGCAAACTAGATCCAAGTCAATGGACGAAAGAAGTGCCCAAGGTGACTACGACGGTAAAGGAGTAGGAGGAAGTTGTCAACAGACGACAGTCCATAGTCGACAGCAAGCTATCTTGAACTTCAAAAATTTTTCCTAGAGGGAAAAGTCGCTAATTAAAAAACAAATTCAAATAAGCCAGTCAGTAATCCTGACTGGCTTATTTTATGGATTGAGGTACCAGATGGTCGCGTTCAATACCGTCGCAAAGCTGACCCAAAGTAGGTAGGGAATCAATAAGGCAGCTGCCCAGGAATTGATTTTGCGAAATTTTAAGATGCAAGTGAGGATACAGGCCCACAACGGAAGAATCACCACAAGACCGAGAAGCGGGTTTTGCGCACCAAAAAATGCGGGGGACCAAAGAAAATTGAGAAAGAGCTGCACAAAGTAAAGGGTCAGGGCTTGCTTTTTGAGGGGATGATTACTTTTCCAAATTAAAAAACAGGCAATCCCCATCAAGACATAGAGAGTCGTCCATACCGGACCAAAAAGCCAGCTGGGTGGATTCCAGGAAGGTTTGTTGAGGGTCAGGTACCAAGTTTGGACGGAGCTCAGGGTAAAAAATGCCCCTAAACCTCCAGCAATTTGGGGAAGGAGCAGACTGACAAAGAGTTTGATATACTTGTTCATGTCTTAAATCGTTTCCAACAAGGTACGAAAAGCAATGGCTTGATCCTGATACCGTTCCTGAGTTTTGGTGCGCAAAGCTGGAGCATGCATCCGTTCGTACTGAAGCATGCGATCCATGGACTCCGTGAAGTATTGAATGCAATAGTTGACCGAGCCATCCTCCGAATGATGGACCAAGCGGTAGAAGACATGATGATGGAAGATCCCTGTAGCCAGAACCTCGGGAATATGGGTGGCTTTCATCCAGGAGATAAAGTCTTCTTCGATGGATGGGCTGAGATTAAAGGTAATATTGTAAAGGATCATAAGTCAAGAAAAGGGTTTTGCTTACTTTTGTAGAGAACAATTGCGAAGGAACAAAGTTAGAAATCCCAAACAGAATACCTCCCAAGGTCCCTCAACTATGCATACACTAGATCCCCATGAAGGTAAAACGCTGCAATCTCGCGTGTGGATTGGGAAAATCATTTTGGTTGCATTGCATGTGGTCGGGGCAATTGGACTCAGCCTACCCGAGTACAGAGACTTATTTTTGAAGTTGACACCTTTTCATTTGTTGGCCACGATGGGGCTTATTTTGATCTATCACCGAGGATGGACCGATGCTTTTCCGATTTTTGGTGCGGCAGCATTTTGGATTGGTTTTGGGTCCGAATTGATCGGGGTTCATACTGGCTATTTGTATGGGAACTACGTGTATGGCCCAACACTTGGTGTGATGCTGTGGGAGGTACCTTTAGTGATCGGCGTCAATTGGTTTGTGCTCAGTTACCTCACTGGATCGGTATTCCACAAGATTCCAAACGATTGGTATGCGGCCTTTTTGGGTGCCACGGCCATGACCGCTCTGGATTACATCCTGGAACCAGTCGCCGTATCGCTCAATTTTTGGGCTTGGAAGTGGGAAATTATCCCTTTGAGTAACTACCTAGGTTGGTTTGGAGTGTCCTTTCTTATTCAGCTCATCTGGAGAAAAGCCAAATTTGAAAAATTTAATCCCTTGGCTACCTTTTTGTTACTAATTTGGATTCTATTTTTTACGGTGTTGAATTTTACAGTCGTGTCTTAAATCTTTTTCTTTGTCCCCGAAAAATTAATTGAATCAGTAAGCCTAATTCAACCATTACCAACTAAAGCGAGGCGGTTGAAGAACAGTTACTTTGGTCCGTAGGCAGCGGGTTGTTGACAATTATCAACAGGTATATTAGCGGAAACACAAAATAAATAACAAATCCACCCCCTTAAGAGTTACTGTTTAAATGTTGTTGTCTATCATCTATATCGGTCTAGGATTTGCTGCCATGGAATTTTCCGGATGGTTTATCCACAAGTATGTGATGCATGGTCCTTTGTGGATGATCCACAAGACCCACCACCAACATTCCAAGTCCTTCTTTGAACTGAATGACTTGTTTTCCCTTTTTTTCGGAAGCATTGCAGTGATCTTGATCTTTCTCGGTGTAGAGACTTTAGACTACCGCTTTTGGATGGGAATAGGCATTAGCCTCTATGGCGCGTTGTACTTTGTACTGCACGACGTATTGGTACACCGACGACTGACCTGGTTTGGCAAGCCCAAGCATCCTGTATTGAAAGGGATCTACAAGGCACATCAGGCACACCATAAAACCAACCAAAAGAACGATGCAGTTTCTTTTGGTCTATTCCTAGTCCCCAAAGAATTCTTTAACAAGGAGGAGCAGTGAGCACGTATTCCATAAAAGATCTCGAACAATTGTCAGGCATCAAAGCCCATACCCTACGGATATGGGAGCAGCGATACAACTTGCTGCAGCCCAAGCGCACGGATACCAATATCCGTTTTTATGATGATGACGACTTAAAGTTAATTTTAAACGTGGCCTTGCTCAATGACAATGGGGTCAAAATCAGCAAGATCGCGTCCATGTCTGCTAATGAGTTACGTGAGGAAGTCATGAAGCTCACCGAAAGGTCCTTAACTCACGACGACCAGATCCACGCCTTGACGATCTGCATGATCGAAATGGATGAGGAGCGCTTTGACAAAATATTGAGTACCAATATCCTAAAGCTCGGTTTTGAGCAGACGATGCTCAATGTCATTTATCCCTTTATGTCCAAAGTTGGGATTCTATGGCAAACGGGTGCGATCAATCCCGCACAGGAGCATTTTATTTCCAATCTGGTACGACAAAAATTAATTGTGGCTATCGATGGACAGGTTCTACAGCAGGGAGGCAAAAAGTTCTTGCTTTTCTTACCTGAAGGAGAACTCCATGAAATCTCCATCCTTTTTGCTAGCTATTTGATTAAGTCTAAAGGCCATAAAGTCGTCTACTTGGGACAAAGTACCCCAAATGACGACTTACTCGCTGTATATAAATTGCACCAGCCAGAGTACCTATTGACTGTCATCACTACCTCTCCATCGTCTGAATATGTGCAAGAATACATCAATGCGCTATCCGATCGATTTACCAATGCTCAAATCTTAGTTACGGGCTACCAAGTGCTAGGCCAAGACCTCAGCTTCCCTTCCAATGTGAGACAAATGAGTTACATCCGAGACATCAAAGATCTGTTGGAGGAAGTCAATCAAGTTTTTCAGGAGAAATAGTTAAACAAATTTGTTTAACACTTAAACAAACTTATTTCTAGTAAAATGGCCTTTTTGATGAATTAAGGCTATTTTTTTGCCTTATCGGAACTTTTACAATTATTCTGTTTAATCTTTTTTAAAAATAATTCCACAAAGTAGTTGGATTTTGTTTAATCATTACTATATTTGATTAAACAAAACCCCATACCCATGACCACTCTAGAATTTAGCTACTCTCTTCAAAAGCTTTCTAGCTCACTTAAGCCCTTCGCCATGAAGCTTACTCGTGACGTGGACGATGCCAATGACCTCTTACAGGACACAATGGTCAAGGCGTTCACCAACAAGGATAAGTTCACCGAGGGCACCAACCTAAAAGCTTGGTTGTATACGATCATGAAGAATACCTTCATTACCAATTACCAAAGAATGGTAAGAAGGGGTACTTTTGTAGACACTACGGACAATCTTCATTACCTCAACTCGAGTGATGCCTTAATTGACAATGGTGTATTCGGCAATTTCACGATGGACGACATTCAGCAGGCCATCCAGAAGTTGGACGAGGTGTACCGTACTCCATTTTTGATGCATTTCAGAGGGTTTAAATACCACGAAATCGCTGAAAAGCTTCAGATTCCTATTGGAACAGTTAAAAATAGAATCCATATTGCCCGCAAGCTATTGAAAGAAGACCTGATGGTCTACAAGCATAAAAATTAATTCTATGTCAAAAAAACATGTGGTAGTGATTGGATCCGGATTTGCCGGACTCTCCGCAGCTACCCACCTGGCAGACCAAGGCAACTGTATTGTTACCCTCCTAGAAAAAAATGATTCCCCTGGTGGAAGAGCTAGAAAGTTCGAGCACCAGGGATTTGTTTTTGATATGGGTCCCAGTTGGTATTGGATGCCAGATGTCTTTGAATCTTATTTTGCCAATTTTGGAAAAAAACCGTCCGACTACTACGACCTAATCCGCCTAGATCCTTCCTATGCAGTCATCTACGGGGAGCAGGATGTCTTGGATATTCCTGCCAACTTAGACGAGTTTAAAGCAATGCTCGAAGGCATCGAGCCGGGTGCGGCCGCCAACTTGGACAAGTTTCTAGCTCAGGCCAAATACAAATACGAGGTAGGCATTCACGACTTGGTACACCGACCTAGTCGCTCCCTTTTTGAGTTTACCTCTCCACGACTACTTCTAGACATGGTTCGGATGGATATCTTCCAGTCCATGTCCAAGCATGTACGCAGCTATTTCAGGCACGACAAGATCGTGCGACTCATGGAGTTTCCGGTGCTTTTCCTCGGCGAAACAGCCAAAAACATCCCTGCTTTGTACAGTTTGATGAACTATGCGGACATCGCCTTAGGTACCTGGTATCCTAAAAAAGGAATGCACGAGATCATCAAAGGAATGGTATCCTTGGCAAAAGAAAAGGGAGTGCAATTCAACTACAATTCTGAAGTAGAAAAAATTGAAGTTGCCAATGGCAAAGCCCAAAGCTTAGTGCTACGTTCAGGCGAGCGCATCCAAGCAGACATCATTGTGGCAGGAGCCGACTACCACCAGGTGGACAGGCACTTACTCGATCCAGCCTACAGCAACTATACCGAAGACTATTGGAATAAGCGCGTGATGGCTCCTTCCAGCTTGCTTTTTTACCTTGGCGTAAACAAGCGACTTAAAAATCTACGGCACCATAACTTATTCTTTGACGAGCCGCTAGGACCGCATGCAGATGCGATCTACACCAATCCAAGATGGCCTGAAAAGCCGCTTTTCTATGCTTCCGTACCCTCCATAACCGACCCAACCGTTGCTCCTGAAGGAATGGAAAATCTATTTTTGCTCATTCCACTCGCTCCAGACTTAGAGGATACTGAAGAAATGCGCGAAAAATATTTCCACATGATTCTAGATCGCTTGGAGAAAATCACAGGACAGGAAGTCCGTTCCCACATCGTCTACAAGCGATCCTATGCACACAACGATTTCAAGTCGGACTACCATGCCTTCAAAGGGAATGCTTACGGCCTAGCCAATACGCTACTTCAAACAGCTATCCTCAAGCCAAGTCTCAAAAGCAAAAAAGTGAGCAACCTGTACTATACCGGTCAGTTGACCGTCCCAGGACCGGGTGTTCCTCCATCGCTTATTTCAGGTCAGGTGGTGGCCAAAGAAGTGATGAAAGAAAATAATTTGTAAACAAAAAGATATATTGCAGTAATGGACGCCATTTCTCTGTATAATCAAACCACCTTGGAGTGCAGCAAGCTCATCACCGAGCGCTACAGCACAAGCTTTACCTTGGGAATTAAAACCTTAGACAAAAGCCTCCATTTGCCCATCTATGCCATTTATGGCTTTGTGCGGTATGCAGATGAAATCGTAGACACCTTTCATGATCAAGACAAGCAGGCGCTTTTGGATCGCTTCAAAAATGACACCTACGAGGCCATAGATGCCAAAATCTCCCTCAACCCGGTCTTGCATGCCTTCCAGTTGATTGTCAACAAATACCAGATCGAAAAAGACCTCATTGAAGCGTTCCTCCACTCCATGGAAATGGACTTGGACTTCAAAACCTACAACGACTCCAAATACCACGAATACATTTATGGCTCAGCAGAAGTAGTTGGATTGATGTGCTTGAGGGTCTTTTGCGAAGGGGATGATGCAAAATACCAACGGCTGAGGGAACCTGCCTGCAAACTGGGCGCAGCTTTTCAGAAGGTAAATTTTCTTCGAGACATTAAAAGTGATTACGAGGAGCGCGGAAGGGTGTATTTTCCCGGGGTAGATTTCAACCAATTTAATACCTCGGTCAAAGCCCTTATCGAAGCGGATATCCAAAAAGACTTCGACGATTCCTTGATTGGGATTGCTGGGCTTCCAGCTGGGGCCAAACTTGGAGTTAAGGTCGCTTACCTCTACTACCAAAAGCTATTTTATAAAATCAAAAAGCTCCCACCAGAGACCATTACACAACAGCGGGTACGCATCCCCAATGCTAAAAAGTTGAGCCTTCTCTTTGGTAGCTATCTAGAAAACAAACTTGGCCTTTCCTAATGGAAAAGTATTTGTATTTAGGTGTGCTCCTCTTTGCAATCAGCTACCCCCTAGCCCAATCCTTTGAGCACCGCATCCGCTATGCCTCCCAGTGGAAATACCTTTTTCCAGGCTTGGTACTGACTGCCGCTTTCTTTATCGTTTGGGATGTATGGTTTACCAACCTGGGTGTTTGGGATTTTAATACCAGGTATGTATTGGGATTTTTCTACTTGGAACTTCCGATTGAAGAATGGCTTTTTTTCTTAATTGTGCCCTTTTCCTCCATCTTCATCTATGAGGTGCTGATTTACTTTTTTCCAAAAGATCATTTTCTCCCCTTTGCCAAGGCTTTCGTCTGGGTACTCGCTCCATTACTGCTGGTCTTGGCTGTGTTACACCTTGACAAGTGGTATACATCGGTTAACTTCTTTATAGGCGCTTTAACCTTAATCGTCCACTACTTAATCTTTAAAAATAAATACCTGGGCCGCTTCATTTTTGCCTACCTGGTACACCTCATCCCCCTCATGATTTGCAACGGTATCCTTACGGGAGGGCTTACCGAAGAACCAGTCGTGATCTACAACAATGCAGAAAATTTGGGCATTCGAATTTGGACCGTACCCATCGAAGACCTAATCTACTCTTTGATCCTGTTCTTGATGAACATCAGCATCTTTGAGTTCCTAAGAAATAGGCAAACAATTTCCTCATTTCGCGGTTAATATGAGCATGAAACACCTACAGGTTCAAATAGATGATCATTCAGGCTTTTGCTTTGGGGTAGTCTACGCCATCGAAATGGCGGAAGAAATCCTTGAGGAGCAAGGCTATCTCTATTGCCTAGGTGACATCGTACACAACGACGAAGAAGTCAACCGCCTCACCCGAAAAGGGCTAAAAATCATTGACCATGAGCACTTGCAAGGTCTAACAGATGAAAAGGTGCTGATTCGCGCACACGGTGAGCCTCCCTCCACCTACGAGCTCGCCATTAAAAATAACTTGACCCTCATCGATGCAAGCTGTCCGGTAGTGCTCAAGCTACAGAACCGGATCAAAAACTCCTTTGACAAGGAGGACAACATCTACATTTATGGGAAGCATGGCCATGCGGAAGTGATTGGCCTTTTGGGACAAACTAACAACAAGGCTGTAGTATTTCAAGACATTTCGGAATTGGATATCCCCAATCTTCCTAAGAACATCACGCTGTACAGTCAGACCACCAAAAGCACGGATAAATTTTACGAGATCAATCAAATACTTCGTGAAAATGGGATCACGGTTCATACCAACGATACCATTTGCAGACAGGTATCCAATCGTGACAAAGAGCTTCGTTCTTTCGCGGAAAAATTTGACCGAATCATTTTTGTGAGTGGTACCAAATCCTCCAATGGCAAGGTGCTTTACAACGTATGTAAAGAAAAAAATCCCAACACCCATTTTGTGTCCAACGCCGACCAAATTGAGTCTGACTGGTTTGTTCCAGGTAACAGTGTTGGCATCTGCGGGGCAACCTCCACCCCATTGTGGTTAATGGAGCAGGTTCGGGAGCGTATTTTAACCTTCTAATCTCCACAGCATGGAGGCTAAAACCACAGTACATGCAGTAGACCCAAAAGGTCTTTTGATTGGTTGGGGCATCATCCTCGCTTGGGGCCTCTCTTTGGCTTTTTTGCTCAACTGGGAGTTTTCTTGGGAAAATCCACTGACCTACCTCGCCATTCTCTTACAAACGCACCTGTATACTGGCCTCTTTATCACCGCGCACGATGCAATGCATGGGATTGTTTCAAGCAATAAAAAAGCAAACCATGTGACCGGATGGATCTCTGCCATCCTGTTTTCCTACAACTTCTACTGGAAACTCTTTCCCAAGCACCACGAACACCATCGCTACGTGGCCACGGATAAGGACCCAGATTACCATGCTTCTGGAAAATTCTTCCGCTGGTACCTCAGCTTTATTTTTCAATACCTCAACATCTGGCAGTTTCTCTTGATGGCGGTCACCTTCAACCTCCTCAAGCTAGTCCTTCCCACCGAAAACTTGATCCTCTTTTGGATGGTTCCCGCTGGGCTTTCTACCCTGCAGCTCTTTTACTTTGGCACCTACCTACCTCACATGGGCGAGCAGACAAACGCTCACCATTCGAGTTCACAGCCCAAAAACCATCTTTGGGCATTTTTGAGCTGTTACTTTTTTGGTTACCACTTTGAGCACCACAACTCCCCCGGCACGCCTTGGTGGCGTCTATGGAGAGTGAAAGAAAATCAGGGGGCTTAAGGATTGCCCCGTCACCCAGTCATTGAATTGAAGTACTACCCCACATCTCATTATGCGATCAATCAGTCTTTTAGGATTCTTTTTCCTCCTTTCCCTAACCAGTATGGGGCAAGGCCTAATTCGAGGAAAAATCACGAATCCCATCAACAACCAACCCGTCCCTTTTGCCAATGTCCTGCTGCTCAATACGGAGCTCGGTGCGATCACCAACGAAGAGGGCTACTACGAAATCAGCAACATCCCTGCAGGATTGTACAATGTACGGGCGAGCTATGTGGGCTACAAATCGTCGACCGCTTACGAAATACAAGTGAGCTTGGCCAAGCCAGTTCAATTGGATTTTAGCTTAAACGAAGATGCTTCCGAGTTGAACGAGGTCGTGGTCAGCAGTGAATTTACCCGCTCGGAAGAAACGCCCCTGTCCGTACGAAAGCTCAATACCAATGAAATCGAGCGCTATCCTGGAGGAAATCGAGACATCTCTCGCGTGATCCAATCCCTTCCTGGAGTAGCGAGCACGCCAAGTTTCCGAAACGACATCTTGATCCGCGGAGGTGCACCCAACGAAAACCGCTTTTTTGTAGATGAAATCGAGGTCCCCGTTATCAATCACTTCGCTACCCAAGGATCCTCTGGAGGGCCTGCAGGAATCTTGAACGTGAACTTGATTAAAAATGTAGACTTGATCACGGGTGGATTTCCTGCCAATCGCATGAATGGCCTGAGTTCTTTCTTCGAGTTTCAGCTCAAGGAAGGAAGGAGAGATCGAATGGCTACTCAATTGACCGTAGGCGCTTCCGAGTTGACCCTATCGAATGAAGGGCCTCTTTCCCCTAAGACCACCTATATTCTATCGGCTAGACGGTCTTATTTGCAAGGCTTATTTCGTTTACTCAACCTCCCATTCCTCCCTACTTTCAACGATTTTCAGGTAAAAACCACTACCAAAATTAACGATAAAACAGAATTGACCTTTATTGGCATTGGCGCCATCGATCAATTTGTCCTCAACGAGGATGTTCCAGAAGAAGAAACTCAGGAGAAAAAAGATGATCGCCTTTACCTGCTCAATGTATTGCCAGTACAAACCCAGTGGAATTACACCACGGGGGCTAAGCTAAAACGCTTTCGCGATAACGGTTTTTGGACCTTTGTGCTGAGTCGAAACATGCTCAACAACGAATCTTACAAATATGCCGGCAACCAGGAAGGAGACGAGAAAAACCTGCTCTTCCGGTACCTCTCCCAGGAATCAGAAAATAAGTTTCGCGCAGAAAACAGCATTTTCGGAAAGGGGTATTCCCTCAAGTACGGAGTCAATCTGGAATACGCTCGCTACCTCATCGACAACTTTGACCGCGTCGCCTTGTCTCAGACTGGAGGGACTATTGATATTTTAGCTACCTCCAACTACAGCAGCTATGGGGCATTCGTTTCGGGAACTCGAAATTGGTTTGGAGATCGGCTAGTACTTAGCGGAGGCCTGAGGGTAGATGGTTCTGATTTTGCCAAAACCGCATCCAACCCCCTTAACCAGCTGAGTCCTCGGTTTTCTGTTTCTTACCAGCTCAAGCCCAATCTCTTTGCTACGGCCAATGCAGGCATCTACTACCAGCGACCGGCTTATACCATTCTCGGTTACCAAAATGCTGCAGGTGCTTTTGTCAATCAGGATAATGATGTCCGCTTTATCCGGAATGCGCAGCTAATCGGCGGAATCGAATACCTTGTTCCTGAGAAAGCCCGACGGTTTACTGCAGAGGCATTTTATAAACGATACAGCAACTACCCGACTTCTATCCGGAATGGCATTTCTCTGGCCAACCTAGGAGCAGACTTCGGCGCCATCGGCAACGAGCCTGTCCTCTCCAATTCCACAGGCAGGGCCTATGGACTGGAGTTTTTGGCGCAGCAGCGTCTGTACAATAATTTCTATGGAATCGCCTCCTTAACCTTGGTACGCTCAGAGTTTACCAACCCCAATTCGGAGGGCAGGATTCCTTCCTCCTGGGACAATGGTTTTATTGTGAGTCTTACGGCAGGCAAGCGCTTTGGAAAAAACTGGGAACTGGGTGGAAGATGGCGCTTCCTGGGGGGAACACCCTACACGCCTGCAGATCTAAGTACCTCTAGTCTTCGCAGCAATTGGGATCTAAGGAATGCTGCCATCCTCGACTTTTCACGAATCAATGGCGTCCGGCTGAAGTCTTTTCATCAACTAGACATTCGTCTTGATAAAAAGTACTTCTTTGATCGCTGGAATTTGAACTGGTATGTTGACATCCAAAATGCCTACAACTACAAGGCACAGCAGCCCCCACAAATAGTCCCAGTCCGAGATGGACAAGGCAACCTAACGGTGAATTCCACAGACCCAAGTCGCTACCAACTCAAATCCATCGTGAATCCTGGCGGAACCGTCCTTCCTACCATCGGATTGATTGTTGAATTTTAAGTCAACGGTTGACAGACGACCGTCCACAGCCGATTGAAGTGAACTTCAAATTTTATTTTCTTCCGTTACTGGTAAAAAAGCAAGGAAACAAAAAAAACCTCTTGAAGTGATTTCTTGTTTTTTGATTCCGCTTTGGATTAATTTAACCTCCAGCGGGCATTGAATCCAAAGCCAGCCCGAAATTCGGTAACCTCCACCAAAAACAAATAGGGTCTAAAATCAAGTCCTAGGGTAATGGGCACCTCAGAAAAAGCATACTCTACGCCTACCTCTCCAGCTCCTCCAAATCGGAAATCCTCGGATAAGTAGACGGAAGGGCCAAATCCTGCATACCAGTTCAATTTAGTGTCAGGAATCGCATCGTAAATCGGATTCCAAAGCGCATCCAGGCCTAGTCCTTTTTGGCCAAAACTGACATTTCCATGCACTCTACTGAATTCACCTGTAGAGAAAATTCCATCCAAAGCCACATTGTTGCCGTTGATGTGACCAAACCGTAGGCCAAGTTCCTGCGCTTGGGTGGAAATGGAGCTGAGGACTAGCCCGGCTAAAATCAGGGTAAAAAAGAGGATTTTTCGCATAGTTGGTTGAGATATTTGTACCAATATTCTTAACGAAAATTGAGCCAAATTTGACTTATCCCAACTCAATTTTTTGATTTCCTAATCGAAGCACCTCTCGAACTAACAAATCCATGTCTTCCCTACGCGTGCGCTGGTTGGTATTGGCTACTCGCAAGGTAAACTTTCCGTCCAAGAGGGTGGAGCTAGGTGAGGCAATCCCCTCCTCCTGCAGACGAAGGAGTATTTCCCGGTTGAGCTCGCGAAGGGCTTCTTCATCCAACCCAGGATAGATCATTCGAAAGCAGGTAATGCTCATCGATACCGGAGCCATCAATTCCAGATTCGGGTGCTGCTCCACTAATTCGCCTAAGTAGGCCGCCTGCCGATTGTTTTGAGCAATCATCGTCGCATACTTCCCTCTTCCATGCTCTTTGAGAGACATCCACACCTTCAAGGCCTTGAAGCCACGTGAAAGCTCAAATCCGTAATTGTTGATGGAATCCAAGCCTCCCGAAAGGCCACGTTGCTCCCGTAGCAAGTAATTGGGGGTAATGGCAAAGGAATCCCGGTGCTTTTTTGCATCTCGGATAAGCGTACACCCCACTTCATAGGGCACATACAGCCACTTGTGCAAGTCAAAGGCCAAGCTATCTGCGGCTTCAATCGCCTGCAAGGCATGGGCATAGATCGGATCTAGTTTGGCCAAAGCCCCATAGGCGCCATCCACATGGAACCAAAGTCCAAATTCTTTGGAGATCTCCAGCAGCTCCGCCATGGGGTCAATGGCCCCCGTATTCACCGTGCCGGCAGTACCTACCAGGCAAAAGGGCAGAAAGCCTGCTTGAAGGTCGGCTTGGATTTGAGTTCGCAGGGCAGTGGTGTCCATTTGGAATTGTTCATTCACTTGAATTTTTCGAACTCCTTCGCTTCCCAAACCTATGATTTCGGCTGCCTTTTGGATGCAGGAATGCGTTTCTACCGAACAGTAAATGAGCAGCTGACCCGAGGCCGCCTTGAGTCCCTTCTGTCGGATCTTTTCTTCTCCAAACGAATTTCTCGCCACCGTCAAGGCGGTGATATTTGCCATGGAGCCTCCGCTAACCAGGATTCCAGAAGCTTCAGAAGGGAAGTTCATCAACTCCTTACACCAGTTGACCACTTGTCGATCCACATACATCGCCGAATGCTCCCCGATGGCCGCATTGGGATTCATCCCTGAGGCAAGCAAATCTCCAAAGGTCCCCATAGGAGTGCCTGTTCCTTGGATCCAAGCAAAAAATCGGGGGTGGACATTCCCCTTGTTGTAGGGAAAAATATACTCCTTAAACTGGTGATAAACCTCCTCAGGCGATTGTCCATTTTCGGGAATAGGTTGGTCCAAGAAGGACTTAACCTCCTCAGGGATGGGTCGCCAGATTTTTTCTTCTCGAATTCCCCTCCAGTAATCAATCAAGTCATCAACTATCTGATGGCCAAGGGATCGCATGGCCTCCCAATCTTGAGGGTCTAAGTTTTGATCGGGTAACTGATCAGTTTGAGGCATATATTTTAAGGAAGGATTATTTTTTAAAGAAAAAGAAGACGGCAAGGACCAAAAACACAGCTCCTATCAGGTGATTGAGTTTGAGTGTTTCTGTTTTGAAAATAGCCAGTGTGAAGCCCATAAATACAAGGAGGGTGATCACCTCTTGAATGACCTTGAGTTGGACCAGAGAAAAGGGGCCCCCATTACCTGCATAGCCTAATTTATTGGCAGGAACTTGGAATAGGTATTCAAACAAGGCAATTCCCCAACTGATCAGAATGATGGAAAGAAGACCAAGTTTGCTAAACCATTTCCACTCGGCAAACTTTAGGTGACCATACCAAGCCAAGGTCATGAAGGTGTTGGAAAGGACCAAAAGTCCAATGGTGAGGAGGGCTTTCATGGGTAAGAAATTTTAGTCTGTAAGTTGCAAAAAGGGATTCAAATGTGACATTTGAATCCCCATTTTGTTTTTAAACCCCTAAAGCCTTTCCTAAAAAATCAACTGATACATCTCTTCCAACTTGCTCACTTGGATGATTTGGATCTTAAACTTGCTCAAGTCCAATCCCTTGACCGCATACTTGGAAACGACAATCTTCTTGAAGCCTAGCTTCTCTGCTTCAGCGATTCGGTTTTCGATGCGAGATACGGCACGAATTTCTCCTCCCAAGCCTACCTCTCCGGCAAAGCAAATCTGCTCCGAAACGGGCGTATCCTCGTAGCTGGAAATTAAGGATGCGCACACCGCTAAGTCCAAGCCTGGATCGTCTACGCGCAGGCCTCCTGCCACATTCAAAAACACATCTTGCTGTCCGAGTCGCATGCCTCCACGCTTTTCCAACACGGCCAAAAGCATGTTAAGGCGCTTGGCATCGTGTCCCGTACTGCTTCGCTGCGGTGTGCCGTAGGTAGCTGGACTCACAAGTGACTGAATCTCAATTAGCAGGGGACGATTCCCTTCCAGCATGGCGCCAATGGCCACTCCATTGAGCACTTCTTCCCGCTGGGTAAGTAGGATTTCGGAGGGGTTGGAGACGGCACGCAAGCCTTCTGCTCGCATTTCATAGATTCCCAACTCGTGCGTAGAGCCAAATCGGTTTTTGGAGGTGCGCAGGATGCGGTAGGTCAGGTGACGGTCTCCTTCAAACTGCAGTACGGTATCCACCATGTGCTCGAGGACTTTGGGTCCAGCAATAGAACCATCTTTAGTGATGTGGCCGATCAGAAACACGGGCGTGCCGGTTTCCTTGGCAAACTTCATCAGCTCCGCCGTGCATTCCCGCACTTGAGATACCGATCCCGCCGCAGATTCTACAAACTGGCTGTGGAGGGTTTGGATGGAGTCGATGACCAAAAAATCAGGATTGAGGGCCTCGATTTGTTGAAAAATCTGCTGGGTATTCGTTTCAGATAAGACGTAGCAATCTGGATTTTTGGCCGCCATTCGATCTGCGCGCATTTTGATTTGTGCTTCGCTTTCCTCCCCAGAGACGTACAGCACTTTTTTGCCTTTGAGGGTCAGGGCTATCTGAAGCATTAGCGTAGACTTGCCGATACCTGGTTCCCCTCCAATCAACACCAAGGAACCCGAGACAATTCCTCCACCCAGTACACGGTCCAATTCTGGATCGGAAGTAATCCAGCGGGGCTGTTCCTCGTAGTTGACCTCAGAAATTTTCTTGGGTGTACTGGCTTTCTTGACACTCGAGCCCTGCGGTTTCCAGCTTCCTTTTCCAAGCTCTTCTTTTTGGACTATTTCCTCCACATAGGTGTTCCAGTCTCCGCAAGCAGGACATTTACCAATCCATTTAGGGCTCTGCGCCCCGCAGTTTTGACAGAAAAAGGTGGTTTTTACTTTTGCCATTTGCTGATTAATTCAGTTTTTTTAATTCGGATACCAGGTACCCTTCTAGTTTTTCTTGTTCTGGAAGTTGAATCAAATACTCTTGAATAAAGAGATTCTTATCCATGCCCCCAGTAGCATATTTTACCAAAGCTTTATCCTTTCCTGCCACCAGAAGAATTCCAATTGGCAAGTTATCCGTTGGTTCACTAATCTCTTCTTTAAAGAAATTAACATAGGTATTGAGTTGACCAATATCTCCGTACTCAAATTGCCCAATTTTTAATTCAACCAAAACATGGCACTTTAATATTCGGTGATAAAATACAAGATCTACAAAGTAATACCTTTCCCCGATTAGAATTCTCCTTTGTCTCGATTCAAAACAAAAACCGTAACCCAGCTCTAAAATAAATTCTTGTAAGTGATGAAACAGCGCATCCTCCAAATCAGATTCTTGGAGTACTTCAGTTGACTCCAAATTAAGAAAATCGAAGGCATATTTGTTTGTGATAATGTCTGTAGGCTCTTTTGGAGAACTAAACTGCTGTGGATCCGTTTTTTTAGGGAAAACTCCCGAGCCAGAACGCTCAAAAAGTTGGCTACCAATCTGCCTTTTCAATTCTCGGATACTCCAAATTCCTTTGATAGCCTCCAATTCATAAAAAGTGCGCTTTCTTTGATTATCAATCGGGAAAAGCAGTTCCATAATGAGAATAAGATAATTTAGAAATCAACTTTTCCCCAGGAATTAGAAATTCAGTTTGCAATTGTGGGGACGCTGTCCCCACAATTTGATCTTTTTCTTCAGACGGAACAGTCACTCCAAGTTTTTCAATCCTCTCAAGGCCTACCAACACTTGAAAAAAAGAATTTGATTCGCTTTTCAAGAAATCCAAAACTTGGGGATACAGCATGTAAAATGTCCTAAACCGATAGAGCGATCGACGGTCCATTCCTTTTATGTGATTTAGGTTTTGGGCCATTTGATCAATAAGTGACTCTCCATAGCTTGCTCTATTTTTGCCAAGCAATTCAAATTCCACAATGTAAAACCCAATCAGCCAGTTTCACCTGAAATTGTACAAAGAACCAAGTACCAGGTACCAAGTAGGGAAAATTTGATTTGGACTGCACTCTCACACGGAGCCTCTTGGTACTTTGTACCTAGTACATACTTAATAACGAACTCCCAACGCTGATTGAATAATGTTGAAGTGAGGATAACTAGCATCCGACGTCAGCAGGCTCCTTAGTCTTGGTACATTGTACTTGGTACTTCGTACAGTTTCTCAAGTCTTGCGACTTGCTACTAAATACTTGCTACTTTAATGCGCTTGCAACCAATCCGGTCCTACGCCGACTTCCACTTCGATCGGTACAGGAAGAGGAATGGCGTTGGACATCAATCCGGGGATGTTTTTTTTGAGTAGCTCCACTTCCTCCTTATGCGCATCAAACACCAATTCATCGTGTACTTGGAGAATGAGTTTGGACTTCAAATTATTCGCTTTCATCCAAGACTGCACATGGATCATGGCCACCTTAATCAAGTCTGCCGCTGATCCTTGAAGAGGCGCATTGATCGCATTTCGCTCCGCAAAGCCCCGCATGGTCATGTTACGGCTATTGATGTCCCGCAGGTAACGGCGACGTCCAAGGATGGTCTCTACAAATTCCTGAGTTCGTGCCTTTTCAATAGCTCCATCCATGTACTGTTTAACCGCAGGAAACTCCGTGAAGTAGGCATCAATAATTTCCTTGGCTTCCCCACGAGGAATGGAAAGGCGCTGAGCCAAGCCAAAGGCAGAAATGCCATAGATGATGCCAAAGTTGGCGGTTTTGGCCTTTCTTCGCATGTCAGTGGTCACCTCATCCAAGGGAACTTTGAAGATTTTGGCAGCCGTGGTGGCGTGAATATCTCGCCCTGTTCGGAAAGCTTCCAGCATGGACTCATCCTGGGAGAATGCCGCCATCAAACGTAATTCTATTTGGGAATAATCGGCAGATAGCAACACGTAGTTCTCGTCTCGAGGTACAAATGCCTTTCGAATTTCACGCCCTCGAGCAGTCCGAATCGGAATATTTTGAAGGTTGGGGTTGATTGACGATAGGCGACCTGTTGCTGCCACAAACTGATTGTAAGTGGTATGGATTCTTCCGGTCTTGGGGTTGATCATGGTAGGCAGCGCATCTACATAAGTGGACTTCAGCTTGACCATTTGACGATACTCGAGAATGGCTTCCGCAATCTCATGTTCGTCCGCCAGCTTACTTAAGATTTCTTCCCCAGTGGCATATTGCCCAGTCTTGGTTTTTTTGGCCTTGGGGTCCAATTTCAACTTTTCAAAAAGCACCTCCCCCAGCTGCTTGGGCGAAGCCAAATTAAATCGTACTCCTGCCAATTCGTAGACCCGCTTTTCAATTTCCTTGCTTTCTTGTTCCAAGGTGACGGATAGCTCCGCCAAGCTCCCTGTGTCGATACGAACCCCTTCAAACTCCATGTCAGTGAGCACTCGGATCAAGGGATTTTCTACGTCTTCAACCAGTTTTTTTAAGCCATTGGAAAGCAAGATTGGGTCCAGTTTGCCCTTTAGTCTCAAGGTAATGTCCGCATCTTCAGATGCATAGGCGGTCACCTCATCCTCGTCTACATCTCGCATATTTCCCTGCCCCTTCCCTTTCTTTCCGATCAATTCGGTGATTGATACGGGTTTGTAGTGCAGGTATTGCTGGGCCAACCAGTCCATGCCGTGCTTACCTTCTGGCTCAATGAGATAATGGGCAAGTAGGGTGTCGTACAGAGTTCCCTTCACTTCGATCCCATAATTTTTGAGGACAAGCAAGTCATACTTGATATTTTGTCCGATTTTGAGGATCTCAGGATTTTCAAGTACTGGTCGAAGGGTTTCCAACAGGGCTTGGGCCTCTTTACGGTCTGCTTCCAGAGGGAGGTAATAGGCTTCCCCTTCCACATAAGAGAAGGATAGTCCCACTAGCTCTGCATTCATGGCGTCCAAACTCGTTGTTTCTGTGTCAAAGCAGATTTCTTTTTGCAACAGCAAATACTCCACCAGCTCCTGAACGGCTGCATCCCCCTTAATTTTATGGTAATGGTGGGCATTACTATGAATTGTGTCTAAGACAACGGGAGCAGAAAGGACCAGTTCCTCTTCCATCTCCTCTTCGGCTACTATGCTTGTGGTTCTAGGGGAAGGAGCTCCAAAAAGGTCCATTTGCGCAGGAGCAGAGGGTGATGAAGTCGCTTTCTTTGCCGGCGCTTCCTTAAAAATTCGATTGGCTAGGGTGCGGAACTCCAGTTCACTAAAAATCCCCCGTAACTTTTCCTCATCGTAGTGATCAAGCCTTAAGTCTACCTCGTCAAAGTCCACGGGCACATCGATTTTGATCGTGGCCAATTCCTTGGAAAGAATGCCTTGTGCACCAAAGTTTTCCACATTTTCCCGTTGCTTGCCTTTGAGTTGGTCCGCATTGGCGACCACGCCCTCTACAGTACCAAATTCTTTGAGGAGCTTAACGGCTGTCTTTTCCCCAATTCCAGGAATACCAGGTATATTGTCCACTGCATCTCCCATCAAGCCCAATATATCCCGTACTTGATCTACGTGCGCAATATCCCATTTTTCACAAATCTGCTTGGGTCCCATCACATCTACTCCATTGCCCATAAAGGCAGGCTTGTAGAGAAAAATATGCTCGTCCACCAGTTGACCATAGTCTTTGTCTGGGGTCATCATGTACACCGTAAACTGTTCCTTATCAGCCTTTTTTGCAAGGGTGCCGATGATGTCATCTGCCTCAAATCCATCCATTTCCAAGACTGGAATTTTAAAAGCTCGAACGATCTCCTTGACCCAAGGGATGGATACGGTAATGTCTTCGGGCTGCTCCAGTCGATTCGCCTTGTAGGGGGTATACTGCTCGTGGCGAAAAGTAGGTACCTTCGTATCAAATGACACTGCGATGTGACTGGGTTTTTCTTTTTCCAAGACTTCCAAAAGGGTGTTGGTAAAGCCCAACATTACTCCTGTATTGAGGCCTTTGGAATTGATTCTAGGGTTTTTGCTGAAGGCAAAATGAGCCCGATAAATAAGGGCCATGGCATCCAAAAGAAAAAGTTTATGGGCTTGAGTTTGTGACATTCGAACAAAGGATTGGGGGAAATAAAGGAATGGATTCGACTTACTAAGATACAACTTTTCCGCAGGCGAATCCGGTCAAATCTGCTCAGCGATTTACAAAATCAGACAAGCTAAGTCAATCTTCTTTTTCTAACTCCTTCAGGTAATTTTTTACTTGAAGGCTCCGCAGAAATATTAGGGTCAAAGGAATCAACCAAAGCAACTCGTTCGCTACCAAATGAAAAATGCTCCGTTTATTCCAGCCTAGTTCGGGAACGAAGCCTAAGGTAAACCAGGCTGCTAAAATGATTTTGCCTGAGATTCCAATTAAAATCAACCAGACCCAGGAAACCGGATAAAAGGCAGCAAAAAAAATCACAAGACCCACTACCATCCCAAAAATTCCAAAAAAGTAGCTTGGAAGGGAACTTGTAGGGACAAGCCCCATCGCCATCCAGTTGATTACCGTCTCTCCAAAATAAACATAAAAGGCAGACCAAGCGATCGTATACATGCCCGCCAACAGCAGTAGGCCTCGGTAATGCATCGGGAACTTGGGAAAATTTGAAGCTTGATCCATGGAAGGGTTGATTTTGTAATGCGAAATGAACACCTTGAGGTGAAACAAGTTTGAGGCGTATACAAAACTATCTAATGAATCGAAAAAACAACCTCCCTTCCTTCGCTTTTCTTTTTCTTGGCGCTGCAATTTTCTCGGCTTTGGGCTTTGGCATCGGCAGAAACAGCGGAGAAATCACCCCCCTTTCCATTGATTCGGCGGCTGATTTGATCGGCCTTTCCTTTACTCCACAAGAAAAGGACAGCATGATCGGCACCTTGACCACGCATCGAACCAATTTTGAGCTCATGCGCAAAATAACCCTTGACAATGCAGTGGGGCCGGCCTTGGTATTCAATCCTCTTCCACAAGGTTTTTTTCCAAGCCAGGAGCAAAACAGCTTCGATTGGGGATTACCCACGAAAGTAGTACTGCCCACAAGCGATGTAGACCTTGCATTTATGCCTGTTCACCAACTTTCTGTACTGATTAAATCCAAGCAACTGAGTTCAGAACGGCTTACAAAAATATACCTCCAACGAATCAAAACCCATTCCGACACCTTAGCCTGCTTGGTGACCCTCCTAGAAGATGAGGCACTCACACAGGCCAGAGCCCTTGACCAGGAGCTTGCTGCGGGCAAGTACAGAGGACCGCTCCACGGGATACCTTACGGCATCAAGGATTTATTTGCCGTACCCGAAACGCGAACTACCTGGGGGGCCACCCCTTACAAGGATCAAGTAATTGATGAAACGGCCACAATTGTGACCAAGCTGGAACAAGCAGGAGGCGTATTGGTGGGTAAATTTACCCTAGGAGCCTTGGCAATGGGCGATGTCTGGTTTGGAGGGGTCACCAAAAATCCTTGGAACCTAAAGCAAGGATCCAGTGGATCCTCTGCAGGCTCTGCTTCTGCAGTGAGTGCTGGATTGGTGCCCTTTGCCATCGGTACTGAAACGCTCGGTTCAATCGTCTCCCCCTCCACGCGCAACGGAGTGACAGGATTGCGTCCGACCTTTGGTCGTGTGAGTAGACATGGAGCCATGGCCCTCAGCTGGTCCATGGACAAAGTTGGTCCCATCTCTAGGTCCACAGTTGACAATGCCATAGTCCTAGCTGTCCTCAATGGAAGTGACACCAAGGACCCGGCCACCATCCCAGCTGCCTTCAACTATTCGGTCAAAAAAGAGGTCAAAAAATTAAAAATTGGCTATTTCAGTTCCTATTTTGAGGGAAATCGTGCGGGAATCGAAAATGACCGTGCCGTCCTAGAACTCTTAAAAAACCAAGGGATTACCCTCCACCCGGTGGAACTTAAAACCAGCATCAATGCCGCGCCTTTGGTATCCATGCTTTTGGTGGAAGGCGCAGCTGCTTTTGATGAGCTTACTCGGCTAGGGCTTGATGACCAAATGGTAGCACAGCACAAGAGTGCTTGGCCCAATGTCTTCCGTGCAGCGCGTTTTATCCCAGCAGTAGAATACATCCAAATGAGCCGGCAGCGCAGTCTACTCATTGAAGAAATGCATGCGCTGATGAAAGAATACGATGTCATCGTCACCCCGTCCTTTGCAGGTCAGCAGCTTCAAATCACCAACCTCACAGGTCATCCAGCTTTGTGCCTTCCCAATGGTTTTGGATCCAGCGGCAGCCCGACCTCGATTACTTTACTTGCCAACCTGTTTGAGGAAGAAAAATTGATTATGGTTGGACGCTTGATTCAGGAAAATTCCGATTGGCAAACGAAGCGACCACCTTTGTTTAATCGCTAATATGATTATCCGCAATCATGCCAGTAGCTCAGCCCTCTTATTTAAACTGCGGATAATCGTTGACAGACGACAGTCAACGGTCCACAGCTCACCTAATTGAACCACAAACCTTTTCTTCTCTAGTTAGTGGTGAAAAAGCGGATAATCAAAAAAGGAATTAAAAAAATCCTGCTCAAGAAACTGAAATTAAAGCTCCAGCTCTCTAAAGTAAAAAAGGCTGCCCGATCGGACAGCCTTTTTTTCTTAATGAATTATCCCTGAGATTTTGATGTGGGTAGGAGATAGGAACATCACCTTTTGGGTAGTTTCTATTTTGTAGTGATCTATTTTTCCCGTAGCCTGGTTCATAAAAATCTCCCCAAGCGAGGTGCTTTGGTAAAACATGTTTTCGTCCTTGAGTCTAAAGGTCACCCATGCAGGGTAATTCTGTACATAGCGAATGGATATTTCCTTCACTTTTCCTTTTGCCTCAGGGAGCAATTCATGAATCAATTGGTCTGGGGTAGTTCGAGTACCATAGGCAGTAGCAAGTGAAGGAACGTTGATATCTGCTTCGTAAAAACCAGCAAACTCCTCTTTCCACTGCGCTGAAGCATATTTCAAATCTACAATCTGCTCTTCCCCATTAATTTCAGAGGTTTTAAGGACTGAATCTCCTTCCAGTTTGCTGATTTCCAGATTGATAAATTCTTTCAAATCAAAGTAAGGTAATTTCTCAAGTGCGGGTTCCTCCTTGGCTGGGGCACAGGAAAGAACAGTCCCTAGAAGAAGAAAGCTGAAATATCGGTTGATTTTCATTGGTCAAGAAGAATATTTCCTGTCATTTCTTCGGGAATATCTACCCCCATCAACCGAAGGATTGTGGGCGCTAAATCCCCTAATTTGCCGTCTTTAATTGAAAATTTCTGTTTATCCACCACAATAAACGGCACCAAATTGGTGGTATGCGCTGTATTCGGTGAGCCATCCTCATTAATCATCACGTCCGAGTTGCCATGATCGGCTATCACTAGCACGGTGTAGTCATTGGCAATGGCTGCCTTTACTACTTTTTCGGCAACGCCGTCAACTGCTTCGCAGGCCTTAACCGCCGCATCAAAATCTCCCGTATGGCCTACCATATCTGCGTTTGCAAAATTAAGACAGATAAACTCTGCACTTTTCTTTTCCAACTCTTTGGAGATTTTTGTGGCAATTTCACCTGCACTCATTTCTGGTTGCAAGTCGTAGGTAGCCACCTTGGGCGAGGGGCAAAGGATTCTGCTTTCCCCGACAAACTCTTTTTCTCTACCTCCTGAGAAGAAGAAAGTCACGTGCGGGTATTTCTCGGTTTCCGCAATTCGAATTTGTTTTTTACCTGCTCGCTCCAACACCTCACCTAGTGTATTGTTGAGTTTGTCTTTTTCAAACAAGACCTCAACCCCTGTAAAGGAATCGTCGTAGGTCGTGAGGGTCAAGTAATCCAAGTTCAACTTCTTCATGTTGAAATCCACAAAGTCCCGTTGACTAAGCGCTTGGGTAATCTCTCTACCGCGGTCGGTGCGGAAATTGAAACAAAGCACCATATCGCCTTCCTGAATCGTGGCTAGGGACTTGTTGTCCGTTCCCACCTGAATGATGGGACGGATAAATTCGTCAGTGACGTTATTGCTGTAAGACTTCTTGATGGAAGCCAGGATGTTCTTCGATTTTTCTCCCTCACCAAGTACCATGGCGTCGTAGGCAAGCTTTACGCGCTCCCATCGGTTGTCCCGATCCATGGCATAGTAGCGGCCAATCACGGAAGCAATTTTTCCAACAGAATGGTCCAAATGATTTTGAAGATCTGTTAAGTATCCCAATCCTCCTTTAGGATCGGTGTCACGGCCATCCATGAAGGCATGGATAAATACATCCTCCATCCCATGGTGCTTGGCTGCATCGCACAGGCCTTTGAGGTGATCGAGGTGTGCATGCACGCCTCCATCAGATACCAAGCCCAAAAAGTGCACTTTTTTCTTTCCTGCTTTCGCTCTGGCAAAGGCAGCGCTCAAGACAGGATGGGTAAGTAATTCCCCCTGTTGTACTGCCAAATTGATTTTTACTAAGTCTTGGTAGACAATCCTACCCGCACCAATATTCATGTGCCCAACTTCTGAGTTGCCCATTTGACCCTCAGGTAAGCCCACTGCAAGGCCTGAAGCCTCCAATTTGGAATGTGGATACGTCTTAAATAAGCTATCCACAAAAGGGGTGTTGGCCTTGTCGATGGCAGAAACCGCAGGATTGGTAGCTAATCCCCAACCATCCAAAATCATCAATAAAACTTTCTTATTCATGCCGCAAATATAGTACAATACAAACCAAAATGGGGCTGTAAGGTTGTAAACTAACCAGTTAAAGAAGGTTTTTCTAATTTAGAGGGTTGAAAAAGAAGCAATTATTTTTTGAATTTATTTCGCCTAAAAATTCAAAAAATGATTATCCGCAATCATGCCAGTAGTACAGCTCGCCTATTTAAAACTGCGGATAATCGTTGACAGACCACGGTCCACAGGCAGTCAACAGTCCACAGCTCACCTAATTGAACCTCAACCCTTTTTTTCTCTGGTGAGTGGTGAAAAAGAGGAGAATCAGATTCAAAAAAATAAAATCCCCTGTTCCAAGGAAAATTTTGGGTCGTAAGGGAGCTCAGCCTTTTAGCTTTAGTCCGAAGAGGTATCCTGAGACAAAAATTCAAGATTTCGCTTAATCCCCTTAAACTTGGTTCGGTTGACGGCCGAACCGGAAAAAACTTTTTTGAATGTTTCTTCAGTAAGCTCCTTCCAATCTTGTGCTGCCAAAACTTGCAGATCAGAGGATGGGGTGAAAGCAGGTTCCTGATGCGGTTTTGAAAAACGATTCCAAGGACAGACGTCCTGACAGACATCACAACCAAATATCCAGTTGTCCATCTTCCCCGCAAAGGAGCTTGGGATGGCATCCTTTAGTTCAATGGTAAGGTAAGATATGCATCGAGAACCATCAACTACACCTGGCGCCACAATCGCATCCGTTGGACAAGCATCCATACAAGCCGTGCAGGTGCCACAGTAATCTTTGGCTATGGGAAAGTCTGGGCTAGCTTCCAGATCGATCACCAGTTCAGCTAAAAAGAAAAAACTGCCAAGCTGCCGATTGAGCAGGAGACTATTTTTACCAATCCAGCCCAGCCCAGCTCGCTGTGCCCACTGCCTTTCCATAATTGGGGCAGAATCCACAAAGCTTCTGCCGTCGATCTCGCCGACCTCGTCGCGGAGGCAAATCAAAAACTCTCGGAGCTTTTCTTGGATCACTTCATGGTAATCTTGCCCGTAGGCATACTTAGCCAGTTTAAGGTCTTCCCTACCTTCTGGAAGTGCTCGTTCTGGGTAATAATTGTATACCAAGGAAACAACCGTTTTCGCTCCTTCCACCAACTTTCGGGGATCGAGTCGCTTATCAAAATGATTGGCGAGGTAGCCCATTCGCCCTTGGTAGTCTCGGCGCAGCCATTCTTCCAATTTGGGGGCTTCTTCCTCCAAAAATTCCGCCTTTGCAATGCCACAAAAGTCAAAGCCCAAGTGCTTGGAGGTGGCTTTTAACAGCTGAGCATGTCGATCGGAAGCAGTCATTACGCCTCGAAAATAGGGAGTTTTCGCCTATTTTTTTGTTCAAAAAAAATCAGGGGCCATCAATCCTTTCCTTCCACTCTTTCGCGGTTTTACCTCGAGGCAAAGAAAGGCAAGTCGAGGAGCCTGCCTAGTGGGGATCAACCTACTTTTTTTTGAAATTTTTGTACCACTCAAAACTCATTACCACAATTACGTGTTATCCTTGCATTCAGGTCAGTCATCCCTAGCAGCAGGGATTTTGTTTATCATTAATGCACCCATGAAAGGCTTTACCTTTACGAAATATGTTCCTCCTCTTGATCCGGAAAAAAACCGGTTCGATAGCCTGTTGGAAATTTTTCTTCAGCTAGTTACGATGACGGGCGGGGATGTGGCAGAGGCGCTGAGCTGGTTGACCAATCTGGACAAACGGTACCAACTCACTAGTCCTGACTACGGAATCGGCAATTTTATCGAAGACCTCAAATCCAAGGGCTACCTCAGCGAGGAAAATCAAGAGGGCAAATTTGAAATCACTGGAAAAGCAGAGCAAACCATCCGAAAAAGTGCCTTAGAGGAAATTTTCGGAAAGCTAAAAAAGAGTAAATCAGGCCAACACCGAACCCATATTTCTGGGCCTGGTGAGGAGCAGGGTACGGAACGCCGCGCCTACGAATTTGGTGACAACCTCGATCAAATTGCGCTAACCGATTCGCTCCGCAATGCCCAAGCCAACAGAGGAATTGGCGGTGATTTTTTGTTGACCGAGGATGATTTGGAAGTGGTGGAAAACGAGCAGCGCAGCCAAACCTCCACGGTACTGATGATTGACATTTCCCACTCCATGATCTTGTACGGAGAGGACCGCATCACACCTGCCAAGAAAGTAGCCATGGCCTTGGCAGAATTGATCAAAACCCGCTATCCCAAAGACACCTTGGACATCATCGTATTTGGAAACGATGCCTGGCAGATAGAAATAAAGGATTTGCCCTACCTTCAAGTTGGGCCCTACCATACGAATACGGTAGCTGGACTTGAGCTAGCCATGGATTTATTGCGAAGAAGAAAAAATCCAAACAAACAGATTTTTATGATCACAGATGGCAAGCCTACCTGCCTGAAAGTGGGGATTAAATACTACAAAAATGCCTTTGGCATTGACAGCAAAATCCTGGCAGAAACACTTAAGCTTGCCGCTCAATGCAGGAAGTTGAAAATTCCTGTAACCACCTTTATGATTGCTACAGATCCCTACCTCAAGGAGTTTGTGAAGGAATTTACGAAGGTCAACAATGGCAATGCCTATTACAGCAGCTTGAAAGGGCTGGGAGATTTAATTTTTGAGGACTACAGACGAAACCGAACCAAACGCTTTTAGAATGGATTACGCACAACTTACCGGAGAGCAACTCCTCCAAATCAAAACTCTTGGCCAACTGAAGGCAGCAGGATACAGCCCGAAGTCCATCAAGGAGGAGCTTCGAGCTAATCTAATCCTAAAAATCAAAGCAAAAGAAAACGTGTTTGAAGGCGTTTGGGGCTACGAAGACACGGTTATACCTGACATAGAGCGCGCAATTCTTTCGCGGCACAACATCAATTTGCTCGGCCTTCGAGGTCAGGCTAAAACTAGAATTGCACGGATGATGACCCTCCTTCTAGACGAGTATGTACCAGTTCTCTTCGGTTCGGAACTCAATGAAGATCCACTGCTCCCGCTTTCCACTTTTGCCAAAAACTTGATTGACGAAAAAGGTGATGACTGCCTTATCTCCTGGTTGCCGCGAGCAGAGCGCTATGCAGAAAAATTAGCCACTCCAGATGTATCTGTGGCCGACCTCATTGGGGATGTAGATCCAATTAAGGCGGCGACCCTCAAACTAAATTACAACGACGAGCGGGTCATCCATTATGGATTAGTTCCTCGTTCGCACCGCTGCATTTTTGTGATCAACGAACTTCCAGACCTTCAAGCAAGAATCCAGGTTGCCCTATTCAATATCCTGCAAGAAGGGGACATCCAGATTCGTGGATTTAAGCTGAGGTTGCCTTTGGACATCCAGTTTATCTTCACTGCCAACCCTGAAGATTACACCAACCGGGGCAGTATTGTGACCCCACTTAAGGACCGAATTGAAAGTCAAATCATCACACACTATCCCAAGTCCATTGACATTGGCAAAAAAATAACCGCACAGGAAGCACGACTGCAAGGAAAGCCGGTGAGCAACATCCATGTTCCAGAGCTTATGAAAGATCTGATTGAACAAATTGCCGTCGAAGCCCGCCACTCTGAGTTTGTGGATGAAAAAAGTGGGGTATCGACACGATTGACCATTTCAGCCTATGAAAATCTAATTTCAGCAGCGGAAAGAAGGATGTATCGGAACAATGAGACAAGTACCCTTGTGCGAATTTCTGATTTGATCGGAGTCATTCCCGCCATCACAGGAAAGGTGGAGCTTGTTTATGAGGGTGAACAAGAAGGAGCTGGACTGGTGGCCTACAACCTAATTGGGAAGGCTATTCGAACTCAGTTTATCTATTATTTTCCTTCCCCTGAGCAAAAGAAAAAACAGAAGTCTGCCAATCCTTACGTCGTGCCTTTGGCCTGGTTTGGAGAAGGAAATGAATTAGACATGTTGACTGACCTCAGCGACAAAAGCTACAAAAGTCTCTTGCATGGAGTTCCTGGGCTCGAAAAAGTAGTAACCCAACTGGTGGCGCAGCTCCCCGAAAAAGAAAAGGAGTTCTTTATGGAGTTTGCACTTCATGGATTGGCTGAATATTCCCAGCTGAGCAAAAAAATGGTCGATACAGGGCTTCAATTCAAGGACCTTTTCAGCTCCATGTTTGAGATTGGTGGAGAGGAGGAAGAGGGTTTTGAAGAGGAGGAAGATGATTCTTAAGGAGTAGTTGCGGCGCGTTTAGAAGCGTATTGCCAAGTTTAGGAAGGAACTAAGTAGGACTGAGATATCCGCTATATTTGTAAGATGGCCGAAAATCAACTTCCAGAGGCATTTGAATCTCAAATGCTGGCACTACTTGGACCCGAGGAGTTTGCCCTTTTTAAGGACGGATTAGCGCTGCCTTCGCAAACATCCATTCGGCTCAACCAAAGGAAGTTTGCGGAGCTACCCTACCCAAAGCGGCCGATTCCTTGGGCTAAAGAAGGGTATTTTTTGGAGGAGCGACCCAGCTTTACAATGGATCCTACCTTCCATGCCGGGGCTTACTATGTGCAGGAAGCTTCCTCGATGTTTATTTCTCATGTCCTAGAATCCCAGAAAATACAAAAAGGAATATACCTGGACTTGGCTGCTGCCCCTGGCGGGAAAAGCACCTTGCTCTCTAGCTACTTGGGAGAGGAAGGATTGCTTGTAGCCAATGAAGTCATTGCCTCCCGTGCTCAAATATTAAAGGAAAATGTAATCAAGTGGGGCCTTGGCAACACGGTGGTTACGCAAAACGATCCAGAGCATTTCGGTCCTTTGGAAGGATTTTTTGATTTGGTGCTCGTGGATGCTCCCTGCTCTGGAGAAGGAATGTTTCGAAAAGACCCTTTGGCTCGTGAGGAATGGTCCGCCGAACATGTGTCCTTATGTTCCGCTCGACAAAAACGTATTGTGGATAAAGCAGGGGAGCTGGTGAAAGGCGGAGGTTACCTTTTGTATTCAACCTGTACATTTAACGAAAAAGAGAATGAAGAGATCCTTCAGTTTTTAATTGAGGAGTTTGCTTTTGAGCCAGTACGAATCGCCTTAGATCCGCGTTGGGGAATTGTCGAAACGCAGGTGATTTCCGAGGAAAAACCCTTTTTTGGATACCGCTTTTTCCCTCACAAGGTGGCGGGAGAGGGGTTTTTCATCACGGTCTTGCGAAGATCGGAAGGAGCCTATTCCCAAGTAGCTCCAAGCACCAAAGAATTCAAACACCACAGCCTCAAACGCGTGGGAGAAAAAGATGCTACTGTTCTTGAACAAGAAGTTGGTGGCGATGGTACGGGCAAGTTTTACCTCTTGCAGGATACCTACTTTCGAATGCATGGGGGCTATTCCCAAGTACTAGAAAAGTTGGCTCAGGTGCTGAGCATTCGCTATTTCGGGGTGGAACTAGGCAAAAAACACCAAAAAGAATGGATCCCAAGCCACGAATGGGCCCTCTCTACCCTTCCCAAAAATGGGTTTCCCCAAAAGGAACTAACTGTGGAGGAAGCCTTGGATTTTTTACGAAAAAAAGAACAATTCTTTACAGAGCTCCCCCTGGGATGGGTCCTACTGACTTACCAGAATCTCCCCTTGGGATGGATAAAGAATTTAGGCAATCGGGCAAATAACTATTACCCAAAAGAATGGCGAATTCGGAACTAAAAAGTTATCCCCAAAGTACCCCTACGAGTCTATTCTGAAATTAATTTTCAACATCAGGCCAAGAAAGAGGCCGCTCTTCCTAACTTAGAAGTCAAGTAAACCCCACCGGATTCCATGCTCAAAAAACAGCGATACGAAGCATTTATTCAGCACTTTTCTGAAAATATGCCTGTTGCAGAAACTGAGCTTGAGTACGAAAACACGTTTCAGTTGCTCGTAGCGGTTGTTTTATCGGCACAATGCACCGATAAGCGGGTAAATATCGTGACACGCGAACTATTCAAGCTCTTTCCAACAGCTCGCCACCTCGCTACAAGCCACTTTGACGAACTTTTTCCCTACATCCGGACCGTTTCCTACCCCAACAACAAGACCAAACACCTCATCGGACTAGGTAAAATGCTATTGGATGATTTTGCAGGAGAGGTCCCCTCTACCGTAGAAGAGTTGGTCAAATTGCCTGGTGTAGGAAGAAAAACCGCCAATGTAATTACATCTGTCGTTTGGCAACAACCCAATATGGCAGTAGATACACACGTGTATCGGGTGTCCAGAAGATTGGGGCTAGTGCCTTTAACCGCGAAAACTCCTCTAGAAGTTGAAAAACAATTGGTCAAGAATTTGCCCAAGGAGCACATTCACAAGGCACACCACTGGCTGATTCTTCACGGACGCTACACTTGCCTAGCAAGAAGTCCCAAATGCAGTGTATGTGGCATCACAGCGCTTTGCAAACAGTTCGAAAAAATGCAAAAAAACGCGGATAAGGCCTGAAAGAAGCTGGGCTAAACCCTAGTTTTCAGAAGCATTGCGTGGTCGGTAACCAGAATCTTTAAACAACTTTTTTGCATCCGCTTCGCGCATCAGCTCCGGTAAGGAGAGATCCTGCTGAACTGCGAATTCTTCGACAATATTCCATCCTATCCATCGCCCAATTCTGCCAGGGGCATCCGCGCTAATTGCATCTGTTGCTGGAGCTTCGCCGATGTACTTCCGGATTTCGAATGGATTGGTTTCGAACAACAATTCGTTCTCAATAAAATGTGCCCAAATAATGTCTTCATTGTCCCAGCAGGCCTGAATTTGATCGGGCGTGTAGCCAATCAGGTATTGGTCATCCGTGCAAGGCAGGATGGATTTGACAAAATGATAGGCTTTGCCGTAGTAAACCATTTCGGCCAAGAGCGTATTTTCTTTGGGGTCAATCGCATTGTAACGGGAAGAAATGGCCAAGACAATCATTGGAACGAGGTATTTGCGCTCGTAACGCGTGGCAAGGTACCTGGGAATATCCGGTTGGAAAACGTGATCACTCGGCAAAAAATAATCTAGCCCAATCACGATCACTTCTTCATCAATGATCAAGTCAAATCCAAAACCCGATACGTAGGTATACACTTTGGGCTCTTTGAAGTCGGGATAATAGCTTTTTAGGTAGGCAAAAGCTTGCTCTAACTCTACTTTAACCTCCGATAGATTGGCAAACTCCTTGGCCACAGCTTTATTCAATTCTTGCATAGCCGAATCTTGATGCAGGCGTACAAGATCCCCCGCCAAAGAATCCATATTCGGATAAGCATCTATGCCGAGGGCTTTGGAAGTTACTTCTGGATATTGCTCCAATAGGCCAAGCAACTCCTCCTTGGTTTCTGCTCCAAAAAAAGCCGGTTCCAAGCGCTGAATAGTCAAGTCCACACGGCCTTCTAGCCGATCTTCATGTAGGGTACAGGTGCTGTCCGATGATTGACAGGAAAAAAGCACTGCAACCACTAGCAGGACGAAGATGCGGATATACATGAATTTGTTTTTTTGGCAAGTTAAAGAAACACTCACAATTCTACAGAACATAGACGCTTTCACCTCTAATTACCGCTCCAATTGCCTTGAGTTTTTAAGATAATTAGTTTGAAATCAGCGGTTAAAAGTCACGCTCTTTCACTCAAATCTGTCCATACATTTGGTATAATTAAGAATAAAACGGATTTTTATCCTTTAGATTCTTCTACACCCTAAAGAATTCCATTTTCACGATGAAGTCTTTTCACAAATTTACCTACTTTTTAGTACTCCTTTGCTTTTGGGCCTTTGCTCCAACTTTCGTTTTTGGGCAGCAAAATGTAGACCTCAACACCATACGAGTAGATCAACTTAGTGATGATCAAATCGAGGAGCTTGTGAAGCGCGCGCAAGACGCAGGGCTGAGCAGCACGGATTTCTTAATGATGGCACAAATGCGGGGCATGCCTTCTGGAGAAGTTGAAAAACTTCGAAACAGAATTGAGGGCTTGGCTACAGGTACCAGCAAGTCAAGATCAACCAATGTTTCCAAAAGATCGGCTAGGGAACAAATAGACATCAATGACATCACTAGAGGCCTGATGGAAACACAGGAGTTGATGGAAGAGGAAAAAGCGGATTCCTTGCTTTTTGGGAGTACCTTATTTTTTCAAAAGAATCGGAAACTAAGCTTTGAGCCTAGCTTAAACCAGGCTACACCGAAAAATTACATTCTTGGACCAGGGGACCTCATCTATGTGGATATCTACGGACAATCTGAGAAATATTACGAGGCAACCGTCAACCCAGAAGGTTCCATTTTATTGGATAATATCGGCTTGATTGCAGTATCTGGTAAAACCATTGAAGCAGCTGAAGGAATCATTAAAAACCGAGTGTCTGCCTTTTATACAGGACTTAGTGGATCCAATCCTAGCACCTTTCTTCAAGTCACGCTTGGGAATGTCAAAACCATCAAGGTACATATTTTGAATGAGGTCCGTCTTCCTGGAACCTTTACCTTGAGTGCCTTTTCTACGGTATTCAATGCGCTCTATGCAGCAGGAGGGCCTTCAGACAAGGGGACTTTACGTGCCATCCAACTCATCCGAAACAACAAAAAAATCGCTGAAATAGATGTGTATGACCTACTCATCAATGGAACAGCCAATTTGGATGTTCAACTCCAAGATCAAGATGTGATTCTTGTCAACCCTTATCTCGCTCGAGTGAGGGTGATGGGGGAGGTTAAGCGCCCCTTGGTTTTTGAGGTCACTCCTGAGGACAACCTAGAGGACATCCTTCGCTTTGCAGGGGGATTTACCGACTTGGCTTTTAAAGACCGCATTTCCATCTCTCGTATCACCGGAAATCAACGCTCCATATCCGATGTGTACCGCAACCAACTCGGGCTTTTTAACCTAAAGGGAGGAGATGAGGTTACTGTAGGAAGAATTATTGACCGCTACACCAACCGAATTCAAATTAAGGGAGCAGTGTTTAGGCCAGGAATCTTCTCCTTAACAGAAGGGCTTACACTAACCCAATTGATCAAAAATGCAGATGGCCTAAAAGGCGATGCCTATACCCAGCGAGCCAGCATCTTGCGAACCAAAGGAGACCTCAGTTCAGAGGTATTGGAAGTGAATCTTCAAGCCGTATTGGAAGGCCGCCAAGAAGATGTGGTCTTACAACGTGAAGATGTAATCCGGATTTCTAGCATTTATGACGTTCAAAACGAACGCTACATACAGATCTTGGGAGAGGTAAAACGTCCGGGTACCTATCCTTATGCGGCAGGAATGACGCCTGAAGAATTGATTCTTATCGCCGGTGGCTTGCAAGAATCTGCCAACATAAATGACATTGAAATTGCCAGAAGGTTGGAAGATTCAGATTCAGGAACCTTATCGGATATCATCACCACCTCCATCAATGCAGATTTATCCTTCAACCCGAATGCCATTTCCTTGGCGCCCTTCGATCAAGTAATCGTCCGAAAGCGTGCCAATTTTACGATGCAGCGACTCGTGTCGGTAGAAGGACAGGTCAATTCTCCGGGAATTTTTGCGATTCAAACTAGTGTAGACCGGATCTCTGATTTGATCAAAAGAGCTGGGGGAGTAAACCAATTTGCCTACACCAAAGGCGCTACCTTGATTCGCAAAACAGAGTTTTTCAACACTGAGTCTGAGCAAGTGCGAAGACAGAAAAATTTGGAAGCATTACGCGTTCTTCTTAAAGACAATCCAACCAAACCTGAAGCACAGGAAGAACTCCTTATTCGCCTTTTCAGAGACCTTCCAACCGAAAAAGTAGCCAAAACGGATTCCACTGCCAATAACGCCAAACGAGAGTCGTTGGATCAAATTGCTGCAGAAACCCCAGGGGTAGCCGTAAAAATTAAAGAAACTGAGGCCGTTGCCATCAACCTGGAAAAAATACTTGCCAATCCTGGTTCTGAGGAGGATTTGGTACTCGAGGAAGGCGATATTCTCAATGTGCCCAAGCTCTTGCAAACCGTTCGTATGCGTGGAGATGTAGTCTATCCGACCACCTTAAGACATGAGCAAGGCCGTAGCCTTCGGTTTTACATCAATGGTGCAGGTGGGTTTGATCGAAGAGCCAACCGCAAGCAAACCTATGTGGTCTATGCAAATGGGGCAGTAAAACGAACAAAAGGATTCTTTGGAGTTCGAAGCTACCCAATCGTGGAGCCTGGAGCTGAAGTGATCATTCCAAGTAAAGGGCCTAAGATCCCAATTCGTCTTGGCGAATTAGTAGGCGTTACCACTGGACTGGCCACCTTGGCATTGGTTCTTTCACAAATCAACCAACAGTAATCCCAATGAGCGGAAACTCACATTTTTCAGCCTCCCAATTCACCTTGAAAGAGGTGGTACAAAACTTAATCAATTGGGTAGTATTTTTTAGCTCCAAGTGGAAAATTCTCCTGCTATTCTTCGTCCTAGGGGCAGGGATGGGCGCTGGCTATTCTCAACTAAAAGACCCTGTTTTTCATGCGGAAACTTCTTTCGTTTTGGAGGAAGAAGGAATGGGGGGAATTGGTCAAATGTCTGGGATTGCAAGTCTTCTTGGTGTTAATTTGGGTGGCATAGGAGGAACGAATGGTCTTTTTCAAGGGGATAACATCATGGAGCTGTACCGCTCGGACCGGATGTTAGAAGAAACACTCTTGAGTCCCTTTGACAAAGAGCGTTTATTGATCGATCGGTTTATTGAATTCGAAGAGTTGGAAAACAAATGGGCCTCCAGAATCGATCTAGCTACGCTAACTTTTTCTTCTAACAAGGAGAACCATGGGGTCAAGCAAGACTCAGTAATCAAGGAAATCGCCAAAATCATTCGAGAAAAACAACTGGCAGTAGTCAAGCCGGACCGGAAATTGAGTATTATTCAGGTAACAGTTTCTTCCAAAGATGAGGGGTATGCGAAGCTTTTCAACGAAACGCTGGTGAGCAAGGTAAATACCTTTTACTTGGAGACTAAGACCAAAAAAACAGGGGAAAACCTCCGTATTTTGCAAGCTCAAGCAGACTCAGTTCGAGCAATTCTAGATGCAAGTCTTGGCACCTTGGCTGCCGAACAAGATCGTGTTCCGAATGCCAACCCCTTGCTAACTGCTGCCACAGTCAATGGGCGCCGCAAGCAAGTTGATGTTCAAACTAGTGCTGCAGTTTTTGAAGAAATTGTGAAAAATCTGGAGATGGCTAAAATCAACCACCGCATCAACACTCCATTAATTCAATTGATTGATTCTCCCAAGCTGCCCTTAAAAAGATTTGAAGTTCGTTTGGTGAAGGGAATGGTGTATGGAGCCATGATCTTCGGTTTCTTAGCCCTTAGCTTTCTATATCTGAGAAGAATCTATCAAAAGCACTTACAGGAAGTCTAAACGCAAGCTTCCATGGTTGAAAAAAACAATCTGTTGATCCCATTTGGGAATTTTTTCCGGAATAAATCTCTCCAGAACTTTCTTTTTCTGGCATTGATTCAGTCCTCAACGATTTTGATTTCCCTCATTTCCATGCCACTCCTGATTCAAAGTATCGGGGCAGAACAATTTGGTTGGGTCAACCTATCCTTTTCCGTAATTATTGTATTCAATATTTTAGTTGGCTTTGGGTTTAACTTGAATGCCCCTCGAGAAGTGGCTCTCAATCAATCCAATAAGGACGCGCTTTCGCAGTTGGTTTCCAATGTGTTTTCAGCCAAAATTCTCCTTGCCGTTTTTTCCACAGTCCTCATTCTGATCGGAGCCTACGGCCTGAATCTCTTCCAAGGATACCAAACCATTTTAGTATTATCCGTATTTCTGCTCTTTTCAGAAGCCACTTTTCCGCTCTGGTTTTTTCAAGGGATGGAAAAAATGAAGCTGATTTCCATCGCCAACGTCTTCAGCAAATTACTTTATTTATTGGGCATCGTCCTTTTTATCCGTGATCCGGAACAGTCCAAATGGGTCAACTTTATCCTAGGAGCATCAGGATTAGGCATCAATATCCTGTTGCTGATTTACATCCATTATGCCTTGGATATCAAGTTTTACAAACCACGATTCCTCCAACTTTTTACCTTATTAAAAAATACAGGACTGCTTTTGCTATCCAATATTGTGACCCATTTCTCTATCAATGGGGCATTGGTGGTATTGAGTTTTTTTGCTTCCGCCACTACCTTGGGCCTGTTCAGTCTTGCAGAAAGAATCTCCATGGTGCTTCGAATGTTTCCTGCTATGGTCATCCATTCTATTTTTCCCAATGCTTCAAAGCTGCTGAAAGAAGATTTAAGTGCTTTTATAAGCTACCTAAAGAAAGTTAGTTTTGTCGCTTTGGCCGTAGGGTTAACTGTTTCTTTGGCTGTATTTGGGCTGGCACCCTTCATCATCCAAATATTTTCAAACGGGGAATTTGTAGATTCCATCTCCTATTTGCGGGTTTTAGCATTTATCCCATTTTTGGCTTGCCTCAATATTATGAATGTGGTCATTTTTCTTGTCAATGGCCAAAACAACCTGATGTTCAAATCTTCTTGGATGATGGGTTTATTTATGCTTTCCAATTCAATCTTTCTTACTAGCCACTATGGGGCGATTGGACTTTGCTATGCCATGTTATCTACCGAAATCGTGGTTTTTTTAATCTGTTGCATTTTAAATTGGGTGTATAATCGGCCTTTGATTTTAGCAATCTTAAAAACTAGTAATCCCAATGCAGCTTTAAAAAGACGGTGAGATGACTCAATTCAGAGAAAATTTGGGAGAAGTTAACACAGAGCCCAACAGCCCGCCCAAGGTAGCCATCATCATCGTCAACTGGAATGGCTATGCCCTGACAAAGGCTTGCTTGAAATCCCTAAAAGATCTGCGGTACTCCAATTTTCAATCTGTTTTGGTGGACAATGGTTCAGTCGACGGTTCAGGAGAGAGATTGAAATCCGAATTTTCTGAGATTGAATTACTAACCAGCCCTGACAACGTTGGATTTACAGGAGGCAACAACCTTGGAATACAATGGGCTTTGGATCATTCTTATGATCAAGTGCTTTTGCTGAATAATGACACCCTTGTAGAACCTGACTTTCTGGATCCATTGGTTTCTTTTTTAGAACAAAACCCAGATTATGGTGCGGTGCAACCCAAAATCATGTTTGAAGCGGAACGGGACAAACTATGGAATGCGGGGGGTGGATATTTCAAGGGGCTGGAAATGACTTGGTCCATTGGCTTGGGGCAACTAGATGAAGGGCAATTTGATCGGGAAAAAGATACCCCTTGGGTTACAGGATGTGCGATCCTTGTGAGATCGGCAGTAATCAGGCAAGTGGGAATGTTGGACAATCGGTTTTTTGCCTACTACGAAGATGTTGAGTGGTCCTTTCGAATCAAAAAATCAGGGTTCCGACTTCGTTACCTTCCTCAATCCAAAATTTACCATGTCGCGGGCGGATCCTCCAAAAAAATCAAAACCAAAGAAGGCGTCATTCCTCCAATCCTCCACTATTACCGGACCAGAAACCACCTCTTTTTAATTCGAAGCCATTCAAA
>Ga0172372_10000860_pt1 | contig 46975 bp, 42 predicted proteins | sample LakKiv5m_2_FD_114544 | JGI IMG/M metagenome (GOLD analysis project Ga0172372, IMG submission 114544) | Freshwater microbial communities from Kabuno Bay, South-Kivu, Congo - kab_092012_9.5m | ecosystem: Environmental > Aquatic > Freshwater > Lake | place: Democratic Republic of the Congo...
CCACATCGTCGTCGAGGTGCGGCAGCCGTCGCGTGCAGCCGACGAGCGGCAGCGAGGAGGATGCCTGCACGATCCATCGACACGGGCGCTGCACCCGCGACGAACAAGAAGGGGCCATTTTTCGCCTTCGGCGGCTGGTCACCCCCGCCGCCCGACCACAGCCGGGCCGCCGAACCGAAAAATGTGCACGGGCCCCGCCCGAACCCCTGAAAAGGCCCGGGATTCCAAAGGGGGCGGCCAGGCCCCCTTTGGCCGCCGGAGGCAAAGACGCCCCACGCGAGTGAACACCGAAAGCAAACCGGCCCGCCGGAGGCCCACGTGCCCGCCGGAGGCAAAGACGCCCCACGCGAGTGAACACCGAAAGCAAACCGGCCCGCCGGAGGCACAACGCCCACGCGCCCGCCGGAGGCAAAGACGCCCCACGCGAGTGAACACACAAAGCATGAACGGCCCACGCGGTTGAACGGCGGAGGAAAAAAACGCCCCACGCGAGTGAACGCCGAAGGCAGAAGAAGGCTCAGCGCACCGGGCTGAGGAGATCCTCGGTGCAGGCGTAGGCGGCGTCGAAGGCCTGGGGGCGGTAGTCGGGGTTGAGGGGCAGGGCCTCGAGGGTGTGGGCCTTGCCGTCGACGCTGATGGTCCCCGACAGCGCGTTCTCGGCGCCGAGGAACGGGCCGTTGGTGGCGAGCAGCTCGCTGTCGTCGACGCGGAAGTGGAAGACCTTGCCCTGGGCATGGAGGCTCACGTCGCCGCTCAGGCGCAGCGACGACAGCCGCGCGACGGGCGTCGCGACGTCGAAGGTGGTGGGCTCGCTCTCACGGGCGCCGGTGGCGGGCTGCACCGTCGCCGACAGCGTGCCGTCGTGGATGACGAGGATGCCGGCCGGCTCGTCGCTGCCGGGGACGAGCGACCAGGTGGCGAACTCCGTGAGCTGCACCTCGCGCATGACGATGTCGACGCTGTCGCGGCTCTGGGGGACGATCGAGTCGATCAGCACGCCGAGGAGCATCTTCTCGCGCAGGCCCCGCACCGTGCGGCTGACGTCGACGAAGCTGGCATCGCCCTCGACCATGGTACGGCCGCCGCTGCAGTCCTCGCTCATCTGGAAGTCGGCCGGGCGCGAGATGGGGCAGTCGAGCACGTCCCACGTCATCGAGCCGCGCTCGCCGCTGTCGCCGACGACCTCGCCGGGCCACATCAGCACGCCAAGCGTGTCTTCGAAGCCGCAGTCGTCGTCGCCGTTGATGAGGCCCGCGAGCGTACCGGCGGTCTGGACGGCGAGGCGCGCGGCGTTCTCGGCGAGGACGGCGTCGAAGCTGCAGTCGTCGTCGGAGGCGGGGATCTCGAGGTTCGGCGCGCAGGCGGCGAACGACGCGGTGGCGAGGGCCGGGTCCCACTCCGGGTCGAGGTCGCCGGAGACGTCGACGGCGCGGGCCTCCTCGCCAAGGACGCGGACGGTGAGCTCGCCGTCGAGGGTGTTTTCGACGCCGTCCTTGATGTTGGCCTGGGCCGAGAGGCTGCCGGCGTCGAGGGCGACGTCGACGGCGAGGGGGCCGCTCTTCAGGAGGCCGCCGGTGCCGGGCTTCACGACGACGTTGTCGAAGGTGACCACGGGCGTGGCGACGGAGCAGGCACCCGTCGTCGTGTCCTTCGCGAGGCGGGGCATCATGCGGCCGGTGACGCCGCCGGTCTTCACGGTGAAGGTCTTCACGTCGTCGCCGGCGGCGCCGGTGGCGACTGCGAAGCCGTCGAAGTCGATGTCGAAGGTGATCTCGACGGCGTCGCGCGAGGTCGGGATGATCGGCTGCAGCGGGTCGCCGGTGAGGCGCCCGCGCTGGCGCATCGTGCCCTTGATGCGGGCCCGGCCGGTGCCGCGGGTGTCGACGGCCTGACAGGTGCGCGACAGCAGGGCGTCGTCGAGGACGATCTCGCAGGCCTGGTCGATGACGAAGACGGCCTCGCCGCCGTCGCGGCCGACGTCGCCGGTGGTGCGCACGGTGTCGACGACGGCCGGCGATGCAAAGCCGCAGCGGGTGTCGGCGACAGCGGCGGAGACGAGGTTGCCGACGTTGCTCAAGAGCAGGCGGGCGGCGCCGTCGGCGACGGCTTCGCCGAGGTCGGGGCACTCGTAGTCCTGGGGCACGAGGAGGTCGGCCTTGCAGGCGTAGGCGGCGCGGAAGGTGTCGCGGTCGTAGGAGGGGTCGAGGACGTCGTTGTCGGCGAGGTCGACGACGTCGTCCCAGACGGTGACGGAGCCGGTGATCACGTTCTCCCGGCCCTGCCACTCGCCGAGCTGGGCCGACACCTCGAGGGCGGGGACGTCGACGGCGAAGGCGCGGTCGCCGGTGTCGACGGTGTAGACCGCGTCGCTCACACTGAGGCGGTGGATGGTGACCTCGGAGGTGTCGACGGCGCAGACGCCCATCGACGCCGAGCGGGCGAGGTGCACGTCGGCGTCGAAGCTGAGGTGGCCCTGCTGGATGGTGGCGCTCTCGACCTGATCCGAGAGGACGACGACGTAGTCGAAGACGTCGGCCTCGTAGACGAGGTGGACGGCGTCGTTGGTCAGCGGGATGACGGGGGTCTTCGGGTCGCCGGTGATGAGGCCCCGCACGGTGCGCTGCGCCGACACCGTCATGCGGCCGCCGACGACGCGGTCGACGTCGTTGCAGTCGGTGCTCGTGATCTTCGGCGCGCCAAACGACAGCTCGCAGGCCTCGACGGTCCAGGTGACGGTGCCGGTGCCGCCGACCTCGCCGTCGACGACGTAGCCGTCGAGGACCTGCGGGGACGAGAAGCCGCAGCGGGTGTCGTCGTCGATGAGCTTGCCGAGGATGGCGGCGTTTCGGACCGTGAGGCGGGCGGCGCCGTGGCCGACATCGTGGGCGAAGAGGCGCTCGATCTGGCAGCCGGCGCCGGCGACCGTCGCGAGGCTGAGCAGGGCGGGGATGATGCGGCGCGCCATGGGACCACCTCCAGCGTGTTCCCGGGTATCGGCGGAAAGGTGCGGGAGGTGCCTACATGGGCCTACCTCTCCGCCAGTTGACGGAGGGCGGCCAGATCCCGGCGCAGCGCGTCAGGACTCCAGCGTCCGGCCCCGGAGCGGGGAGCCGCTCACCGGTTGATCAAGCGCTCTGCGCTTGATGTGTGGATGGTCAACCGCTGGCGCGGTTGATCATGTGGTCGGCGAGCTTGAAGAGGGCGTCGTCGAGGCGCTCGCGCAGCGGCGACTCGAGGCCGCTCTCGGCGAGGGCCACCCGCATGCACTTCATCCATTGGTCGCGGGCGCTGGCGTCGACGGCGAAGGGGAAGTGGCGGGCGCGCAGGCGCGGGTGGCCCTTGCGCTCGATGTAGAGGGGGGGGCCGCCGAGCCAGCCCGACATGAACCAGAAGAGGTGCTCCCGGCTCATGACGAGGTTCTCGGGGTGCATGTCGCGCAGGACCTTCACGTCCGGGTCGCGATCCATCTCGTCGTAGAAGCGGTCGACGAGGCCCCGCACGCCGACCTCGCCGCCGAGGGCGTCGTAGACGGTCTGCTGCGGCGGGGCCTGGTCGCTCATGGCGGTCGACTACTCGATGACGGCGAGGCGGGCGCCGGCCTCGACGGCGTCGCCCTCCTTGACCTTGATCTCCTTGACCACGCCGGCCTTCGGCGTGCGGAGCTCATTCTCCATCTTCATCGCCTCGACGACGATGACGCCCTGGCCCTCCTTCACCTCGTCGCCTTCCTTCGCGAGGATCTTGATGACCTTGCCGGGCATCGGCGAGTCGATGGTGGCGAGGCCGTTGACGTCGAGGCGGAAGCCCTGGGCCTCCTTCATCTTGAGCCGGCGCTCGTCGAGGATCTCGAAGCGCAGCACGCGGCCGCGGACGCGCACATGCACGCGGCCGTCGAGGGTGTCGCTCTTCTTGGCGATGCGCTCGAGGTCGACGTCGTAGCTCTTGTGGTCGAGCAGCATCGACACGATCTGCGACGGCATCTTGCGCGCGTCGACCTCGAAGGAGCGGCCGTCGAGGGTCATGTGATAGGTGCCGTTCTCGGCGTCCTTCTGGACCTCGATGGTGTGCTGCTTGCCATCCATCATGGCGACGAACTTCATCTTCGGGTGCTCGCTCTGCATGGGCGGCGTGCTCCCCCACGGCGCCCGGCAGGTCAAGGCGGTTCGTGGGCCCGGCGCGGCGGGCTGGGCGGGACGCGGCGCGTCGTGCGAGGCTGCCGCCGATGACAGACGTGACGCCGACGCCAGAGACGCCCGGGAGGCTGCGGGGAGGGATCGCGCTGCTGGCCGGGCCGGTCGCGGCCCTGGCCGCGTGGCTCCTGCTCGACGACCCCGCGATGGCGACGGCGGCGGCGCTCTTCGCCCTCGCCGGCGGCTGGTGGATCAGCGAGGCGCTGCACCCGGCCCAGACGGCCCTCGTCGTCATCGCCCTCGCGCCGATCCTCGGCGCCTGCACCGCGAAGCAGGCCTTCGGGGCGCTCGGCAACCCGATCCTGTTCCTCTTCGTCGGCAGCTTCATGGTGGCCGAGGCGATGCGCTTGCACGGGCTCGGGGATCGCATCGCCACCTTCATGACGCGACGCATCAGCAGCGAGCTGGGGGCGCTGGCGGCGACGTCGTCGTCGGCGTTCCTGCTGTCGATGTGGATCTCGAACTCGGCGGCGACGGCCATCGTGCTGCCCATCGCGCTGAGCGTGGCGCGGGCGAGCGCGCCGGCCTTCCGCAGCGCCATCGTGCTGGCGGTGGCATGGGCGGCGTCGATGGGCGGGCTCTGCACGCCGGTGGGGACGCCGCCGAACCTGATCGCCGTGCGGGCCCTCGCCGAGCGCGGCGTCGAGCTGTCGTTCGTCCGCTTCCTCACCGTCGGCACGCCGATCGGCCTCGTCATGCTCGTCGCCATGATCGCGGTGCTGGCGCTGCGCTTCGGCGTCCGGCGCACGCCGCTGCCGCCGCTGTCGATGACGACGACGTCGTGGTCGCGGGGCGAGATCGCGGCGGCCTCCGCCTTCGGCCTCGCCGTCGTCGGCTGGGTGGTGCCGGGCCTCATGCAGCTGCTGGAGCTGCCCGGCGCCGACCTCGTGAAGGCCCGGCTGTCGGAGGAGGTCGTCGCCGTCCTCTCCGCCGGCGTGCTGTTCCTGTGGCCCATCCACCGTCGCGGCGAGGCGCCGCGCCGCGCCCTCGCCTGGGCCGACGCCGTCGCCATCGACTGGGGCACCGTGATCCTCTTTGGTGCTGGCGTCCTGCTTGGCGAGCTCGCCAACAGCAGCGGCCTCGCCCACGCCTGGGGCAAGGCCCTGATGGACATCTCGGGGGCGAGCTCGACGGTGGCCGTCCTCGCCCTCGTCGTCGTCGCCGCCGTGATCCTGTCGGAGGTGGCGAGCAACACCGCTGCGGCCACCCTCGTGATCCCGGTGGGCCTCGGTCTCGCCGACGTCACCGGCACCAATCCGATCGCCGTGACGATGGCGGGGGCGCTGGCGGCGTCGTTTGGCTTCATGATGCCGATCAGCACCGCGCCCAACGCCATGGCCTTTGGCACCGGCCAGGTGACGATGCGCCAGATGGTGACGACGGGCTTCGTCTTCGATCTGATCGGCGCCGCCGTCGTCATCGCCGGCGTGCTGGTGCTGTGTGGCTGAGGCCGGCCTCCGCCGCGTCGTCGACACCGCCCTCGCGGTGCTGCTGCCGCCCCGCTGCGTGGCCTGCGCGACGCCGCTGCTGCACGACGACGACGGCGACTGGTGTGAGGCCTGCGCCGAGCAGTGCCTGCCCGCGCCGCCCCCGGGCTTGCTGCTCTACGCCGGCGCCCTGCCGGGCCTGATCCAGCGGGCCAAGTACAGCCGCGACGTCTCGGCCGCCCGCGCCCTCGCGGCGCTCATGGCCGAGCACATCGACGTCGACGCCGCCGCCATCGACGTCGTCACCTTCGTGCCCGCCCACTGGAGTCGCGCCCTTGGCCGCGGCTTCGACCTGCCGGCCCTGCTCGCCGACGCCGTCGCCGACCACCTCGGCGTGCCGATGCAGACGCTGCTTGTCGCCAGTCGCCGCGATCGTCGCCTCGCCGATACGTCGTCGGCGCAGGAGCGGGCCAGGCTCGTCGCCGGCCGCTTCCGGGCCCGCGCCGCCGCCCGCGACGCCCGCGTCCTCCTCGTCGACGACGTCCACACGACCGGCGCCACCGTGGCCGAGGCCGCCGCCGCCCTGCGCACGGGCGGCACCCGCGACGTCGTCGCGCGCACCCTCGCGCTCACGCCCGCGCGCTGACGGGCGCGATCCGCTCACAGCATGTGGACGGGGTCGACGTCGACGATGACGCGGCAGCCGCTGCGCGCGAGGCGCTGGTGCAGGGCGCCCTCGGGGCGCAGCGGCGCCAGCAGGCGGGCGCGGGTCGCAGTGTCGGCGGCGAACAGCATGAGCTGCACGCGGGCCCGCCCCTGCAGCCGCTCGATGGGGCAGGGGGCGGGTCCCGAGGCCTTCCACCACGTCGAGAGCTTCGCGCCGATGTCCTTCACGGTGGAGAGCACGTCGTGGGCGGCGTCGAAGCAGACGCTGTCCTTCTCGTGCTCGAAGCGCAGCCGCACAAGCCGCGAGAACGGCGGGTAGCGGTGGGCCTCGCGCACCTGCAGCTCGGCCTCGGCGAAGGCGGCGACATCCTGGGTGACGACGTGCCGGAGCGCGACGTGGGTGGGGTCGTAGGTCTGCAGCACCACCTGGCCGCGCGCGTCGCCGCGGCCGGCGCGGCCGGCCACCTGGGTGAGCAGGGCCATCGCGCGCTCGGCGGCGCGGAAGTCGGGCAGGCCGAGGGCGATGTCGGCGAGGACGATGCCGACGAGGCGCACGTTGGGCCAGTCGTGGCCCTTGGCGACCATCTGGGTGCCGATGATCACGTCGACCTCGCGCCGCTGGATGCGGGCGATCGTCGCCGTCACCTCCTCGGCCTTCGCAGTAGCGTCGCGATCAAGCCGCGCCACGCGGACGTCGGGGAAGCGGGCCCGCACCTCGGCCTCGACGCGTTCGGTGCCGGTGCCGAGCTGGACGAGGCCGTCTTCGCCGCACTTCGGGCACGGCGGAGGCAGGTCCGGGCCGGGGCCGACGAAGGGCTCGCCGTAGCCGCATTGGTGGCAGCGCAGGTGCGGTCGCTTGTCGTCGTGACGGTGCAACGTGAGGGGCACCGCGCACTGCGGGCACATGCGCATCTCGCCGCAGGCGTCGCAGGTGATCGTCGACGACCAGCCCCGGCGGTTGAGGAACAGCAGTGTCTGCTCACCGGCGGCGAGGGTGTGGGCCATCGCCTCGACGAGGGGCGCGCTCAAGACGATGCCGCCGTGGTCGTCGGCGACGGCGCGGTCCTTCTTGCGGGCAATGTTGATCCCCTTGCGATGGCGCAGGTCCACCACCAGCACGTCGGGCAATGCGCCACCCCCGCCCACGCGGGTCGGCAGGCGCAGGTGGCGGAGCTTGCCGGTGACGACGTTGTGGCGACTCTCCAGCGACGGCGTCGCCGAGCCCAGCACGCATACGGCCCCCTCGGCGTGCGCGCGCCACAGGGCCACGTCCTTGCCGTGGTAGCGGGGCGCGGGCTCGTCCTGCTTGAGGCTCGGCTCATGCTCTTCGTCGACGATGATCAGGCCGAGCGGCAGGGCCGTCGGGGCAAACACCGCGCTCCGCGCACCCACGACGATGCGGGCCCGGCCCTCGCGCAGCAGCTGCAGCCCGTCGCGGCGATCGGCCTCCGACAGCGCCGAGTGCAGCACGACGACGGGCTCGGGCACGGCGGCCTCGACGCGGGCGACGAGCTGCGGCGTGAGCGCGATCTCGGGCACGAGCAGCATCGCCGGCCGCCCCCGCTCCAGACACGCCAGCAGCGCCCGCAGATAGACCTCGGTCTTGCCCGACCCCGTCACCCCCTCGAGGAGGAAGGCCGAGGGCGTCGGCGACGACGACGACGACGACGATGGCAGGGCGTCGACGACGGCGTCGACGGCGGCCTGCTGGGCGTCGGTGAGCTGCGCCGCCGCGCCCTTGCCGACGAGGCCGTGGGGCCGGGCGACGTCGCGGGTGACGGCGTCGACGCGCAGGCGGCCGAGGCTTTCGAGCTTCTTCGCCTTGTCGCGGGCGCGGCCGACAGCGACGTCGGCCTCGGCGAGGGTCGGCGGGCGCCCCTCGCTGGCGACGAAGGCCCGCAGCCAGGCGTCGAGGGCGGCGAGCGCCGTCGCGGCCTTCGGGATCGGCTGGCCCCCGTCCTGCGGCACGAGGTGTTCCACACGTTTCACGGCCGTGACCGGTCGCTGCGCTGCGAGCTCTTCGAGCAGGCCGTGCTCGAGGAACTTCTGCAGCCGGGCCGGCGTGGCGCCGAGGCGCTTGAGCTTCGGCAGCTCGACGGTCACGTCGCTCTCGAGGTTCTGCAGCAGGGCGACGTCGGCGGCGTTGAGGCCCTCGCTCGAGAAGAAGACCCGCGCCCGCTCACCGCGCTCGGTGAGCCTGAAGCGGCGCCTCGGCGCCACGAGGGTGTCGGGTGGCAGCACAAGGCGCAGGGCGTCCTGCAGCGGCGCCTCGTAGTAGCGGGCGACGAAGCGGGCGAGGGCGAGCTGGCGGGCGTCGACGACGGGCGCGTCGTCGAGGACCTCGGCGACGAGGGCCGGGGTGACGCCGGCAGGGGCCGCGCTGGCGTGGGCCACGACGACGCCGGTGACGCGCCGACCCGACAGCGGCACGACGACGCGGTGGCCCACCAGCGATGGGTGACGCGCGGCGAGGGCCGCCGGCACCGCCCAGGTCAGCAGCGACGGCGCCTTCGAGACGAGGACCGAGACCTCGACGAACATCAGCGTCCGGACGACGTGGCGAGCCGCTGCTTCTGCAGGCGCTCGACGAGGAAGGCCGACACCCGCCGCGGCAACAGGCCCGACAGCGCGACGAGCAGCCGGTTGGCGGGGCCCGGTACGCACAGGAAGGTGCCGGCGGCGGCGGCGGCGATGGCGGCCTCGGCGACGTCGACGTCGGTCATCTTCGCGGCGCCGCCGATGGTGGAGTCGACGCCGCTGCTCTGCTGGAACTCGGTGTCGACGGGGCCGGGGCAGACGAGGGTGATGGTGACGCCGCTGCCGCGCAGCTCGTGGCGCAGGGCCTCGCTGTGGCTCACGACGAAGGCCTTCGACGCGTAGTACACGCTCGACAGGGGGCCGGGCATGAAGCCGGCGACGGAGGCCACCTGCACGATCTGCCCGGCGCCGCGCGCGAGCATGCGCGGCAGGATCCGGTGGGTCAGCGCCACGACGGCGCGGCAGTTGAGGTCGACGATCTCGAGCTGGCGCGCGTAGGGCGCGTCGACGAAGCGGCCGATCCAGCCGGCGCCGGCGTTGTTGACGAAGACGTCGACGTCGCGGTCGCCGAGCGCCGCCATCAGCGCGTCGATGCCGGCGTCGTCCTTGAGGTCGGCGGCCACCGCGTCGACGTGGACGCCGCAGGTCGTCGACAGCGTCTCGGCGAGGCCGGCGAGGCGCTCTGCCCGGCGGGCCACGATGACGACGTCGAAGCCGCGCTTCGCGTAGCCCATGGCGAGCTTCTCGCCGATGCCCGACGAGGCCCCGGTGATGACGGCGAGTGATCGCGCACTCATCGGGCCGACCGCCGCCACAGCTGGTAGACGCCGACGCCGACGCCGACGACGCCGGCGATGACGAGGGCGCCGCTGCTGTGGGTGCCAAAGAGGGCGAGCCGGCCGGTCGCGCCGCCGATGATGCAGGCGGCGCCGATGAGGATGTTGAAGATCGGCGTTGTCGCGCCCGCGAGATTCATCGCCACGTCGCCTCCAGGGACACTGCACCTGCTACAAGGACGGGCCACTCAAGCACCCCGAGCCGCGCATGCGAAGCCCCGATGCCCCCGCCGTCGCCGTCCGCCTCGAGGCGGTCTATCCGCACGACCCCGCCGCCGTCGACGCCCTCGTCGCGTTCGTCAACACCCACTACAAGAGCGAGCTGCCCCTCGACCGCGCTGACGTCGAAAACGGCCACTACCGCTTCTTCTGGGCCCTCGACGCTGCCGACGGCGGCCGCCTTGGCTGCACGGCGTATACGCCCAAGACGCGCTACCTCGCCGAGAGCGTCAAGACCGTCGTGGATCCGGCGCGCCGTCGGCATGGCGTCGGCGCCGCCATCTCGCAAGCCATCGAGGACGAGGTCCGCCGGGCCGGCTTCACGAAGATCATGAGCACCATCCTCATCACGAACATCCCGATGATCGTGATCAAGCTGCGGCAGGGCTACATCATCGAGGGCATCCACATGGACCACGAGAAGCCCGGCCTGCACGAGTACAGCCTCGGCAAGGTCTTCCGCCCGGCGACGTGATGGTGGGCCGACGCCGTCGTCGGTCCGCTCAGCGGACGTAGAACGGGTTGCCGTAGATCCACACGTAGTCGGTGCCGGCGAGGTCGGCCTCGTCGAGCAGCCGCACGTCGTCGAAGCCGAGGTGCTCGCGCAGGTGCCAGGGCATCATCCGCACCTCGGCGCGGTAGACGCCGGGCTCGCTGGCGACGACCTCGAGGACCCCGCCCTCGCTGCGACCCACCTCGACGAAGCCCTCGGTGTCGTCGACGGCGCGCAGCACCCGCGTCACGAGGCGCGGCGGCTCGGCGGCCGGGTCGAGGTCGCGGACGGTCGGCGTCGTCACGCGGATGGTCGCCCCCGCCGGGACCTCATCGCCCAGCTCGAAGGTGGCGCCGTCGCTGGTGGCCACCATGTCGAGGCCCACCGGGTGACCGAACATCTCGAAGACCCCGAAGAGCCGGCCGGACCGCAGGGCGGCCTTGAGGTCGGCGTCGTCGATGACGCCGGCGACGGCGGGCCGCACGAGGAGGTGGTTCGAGAACGACAGCATCATCCGGCGATAGGAGTCGCCGCGCTCGCCGTCGGCCATGATGGTGGTGAAGGTGTTGCGGTGGCAGTCGGTGCCCATCGTCGTCGTCAGACGCTTGCCGCCGGCGAGGACGCGGCCCCAGCGCTCGAGGTAGTCGGGGTCTTCGGAGACGATGGCAAAGACGAGCAGGTCGGGGTGCAGGAGCCCGGGCTCGCCGGCGTTGGCCCGCAGCAGGATGTCGAGAGCGAAGCCGCCGCCGAGCAACGTGTTGCGGTGCAGGTTGTACATCTCGAAGCCGTCGACCGGCAGCGCCCGCAGCTCGTCGACGGTGAAGTCCTCGGGGTGGGCGAGCAGCACGACGGCGCCGGCCTCGCGCAGCCGATCGGCCGACGCTTGATCGCGGGCGCCGTAGACGGCGGCGCGGACGGCCTCGTCGTCGTCGACGTGGGCCTCGATGCCGACGGGCATGAGCCCGTTTTCGCTGCCGGCCATCACGAGCACGCTGCGGCCGTCGTCGCACAGGAGGCGGTTGGCGACCGGCCGGCCGCCCCGCTCGACGAGGACATCCCCGCGCTCGGGGCGGTAGAGCAGCACGTCGGGGAAGGGCGTCTCGGTGAAGCGGTCGCCGTGGTCGGTGAGGAAGACGAAGTCGTGCCGCGACTGACACAGGCCGCGACGGAAGTCGTCGAAGCAGGTGCCGTCGATGGTGCCGTCGGGCAGGACCGGCTCGCCGTCGCAGGCGTCGTGCGAGTAGACCGAGTGGGCGTGTACGAGGCCACGCACGTCGACGAGGCCCCGCGCCACCTCGCCCTCGGCGGGCAGGATGGTCCCCGGGCGCCACGGTGTCGTCGTCGGGGGCGGCGCGTCTGTCGCCGGGCACGACGAGAAGAGGCCAGAGCCGACGAGGGCGAGGGCGAGGGTGGTGGTCGAAGCCCGCATGGGCCGGATGCTGACCCGTCCGCGGCCTGACGCAACGGCCGTCAGGGGGCGATGTCGACGATGAGGGCCGTGGCGTTGTCCTTGCCGCCGCGCTCGAGGGCCCAGGTGACGAGGTCCTTCGCGCACTGCTCCATGCTGCGATCGGCGCAGAGGGCGACGAGCTCCTCATCGTTGGCGAGGTAGCCGTGGACGCCGTCGGAGCAGAGGATGAAGCGGTCGGCCACCTTGACGTTGAAGTCGAAGACGTCGACCTGGACGTGGTCGCTGACGCCGACGGCGCGGGTGATGACGTTGCCGTAGGTGGCGGTCTTTGCCTGCTCGGGGGTGATGTGGCCGGCCTTGAGCTGGGCGTTGATGAGGGTGTGGTCCTCGGTGATCTGGGTCGGCACGCCGCCCCGCAGCACATAGACGCGAGAATCGCCGACCTGGCCGACGAAGGCGCGCCCACCGACGACGAGCAGGCACGAGATGGTGGTGCCCATGCCTTTGCGCGATGGGTCCTGGTCGGCGATCCCGAAGATCATGTAGGTCGCCGCCTGGATCGCGGCTTCGACGACGCGCCGCACCGCCGCCGCCGTCTCGGGGCCCGGCGCCGCCCGGAAGGCATCGAGGGTCGGCGTGCCGCGCTTCACCATCGCAAAGACCTGATCGCAGGCCTCGGCGGAGGCGATGTCGCCGCCGGCGTGGCCCCCCATGCCGTCGGCGACGATGAAGAGCCCCAGCGCCTCGTTCACGAGATAGCTGTCTTCGTTCTTCTTGCGCTTGCGGCCGACGTCGGTGAGCGCGTGGGAGATGGCATGCAGCGGCACGCTCGTAGCCTACACCGCGGATGGGCCACAGATGCACGCTTCCGTTCGCGCGGCCCCGTGCGGAAACGGCATCACGGTTCGCTTTTGCCGGCGACGGCGTCAGGCCACGATGCGCAGGGGGACCCGTCGACGGCCGAAGTCGCCGGCGCGCTCGGCGAACACGCCGGCGATCACCGTCTGGCAGTGGGGGCAGCGGCCGCCCTCGAGGGCGAAGCGGTTCACGACGTAGCGGTCCCGCTCGATGACGCGCGCGCCGCACCCCGGGCAGGCGGTCGACTCTCCCTCGACGTCGGTGACGTTGCCCACGTAGACGTGGCGCAGCCCGGCGGCCCGGGCGATCCGACGCGCCCGCTGCAGCGTCTGCGGTGGCGTCGGGTCGGCGTCGATCAGCTGGTGGTCGGGGTGGAAGGCCGTGAAGTGCAGCGGCACATCGACACCCAGCTCGTCGGCGACGAAGCGCGAGAGGGCAAGAAGCTCGTCGTCACCGTCGTTGTGGCCGGGGATGAGCAGCGTCGTCACCTCGAGGTGACAGTCGGTCTGGTGCTTCACGTAGCGGAGCGTGTCCTTCACGGCCTCGAGGCCACCGAGGCAGATCTTCTCGTAGAACGCCTCGGTGAAGCCCTTGAGGTCGATGTTGGCAGCGTCCATGACGTCGTAGAGCGCGCGCCGCGCCCCGCCCTGGATGTAGCCGTTGGTGACGGCGACGGTCTTGAGGCCGCGGGCCCGCACCGCCAGCGCTACGTCGATGGCGTACTCGGCGAAGATGGTGGGGTCGTTGTAGGTGAAGGCGACGCTGTGGGCGCCGGCGCGGACGGCGGCGTCGGCGATCTGCTCCGGCGTCACCGGTGCCTGCAGGCGGTCGTCGCTGCGGGCCTTCGAGATGTCCCAGTTCTGGCAGAAACGACAGCCGAGGTTGCAGCCCGCCGTGCCGAACGAGAGCACCGACGTGCCCGGCAGGAAGTGGAACAGCGGCTTCTTCTCGATGGGGTCGAGGCAGAAGCCCGACGAGCGGCCGTACGTCTCGAGCGTCATGCCGTCGTCGTCGGCGGCGCGGACGTAGCAGAAGCCGCGCTGCCCGGGGCGCAGCGTGCACTCGCGCGGGCACACGTCGCAGCGGAAGCGACCATCGTCGGTCTTCGTGAACCAGCGGGCCCGGTGGGAGGTCGGAGCAGGGGTGGGCGGGGACTGCGTCGTCGTCGTCGTCGTCTTCGTGGTCATGGGCGCGCCTCGGTGATGGAGCGGGCCCGGAATCGTTGCAGGAGGGCCGGCTCGCCGGGCGCGATGCGGGCCTTCTCGAGGGTGATGCGCAGCTGCTGGCCGGCGCTGTCGACGCCGTCGAGGTCGGGCAGCAGCAGGCCCTGGCGGCTCCCCGCGCGGACCATGAGTCCGTCGTGGTCGGGGTCGTGGGCGTCGGTGACGGCGTCGATGACGTCGGGGCGGCCCACGATCGTGACGGTGGCGACGAGCGCGTCGACCTCGTCGGCGTCCACGGGCGCGAAGCGCGGGTCGCGGGTCGCGGCGGCGACGGCCATCTCCCGCACCGTCTCCTGCAGGCCGGCCCGCAGCGGCACGTGACCGAGGCAGCCCCGCAGCGCGCCGTCGTCGCGCCGGTGCCAGGAGACCATCACGCCCCAGGCGCCGCTGCCGTCGACGTCGTCGTCGCGCGGCGCGTCGGGCAGGGGCGGGGGTGGATCGCCGCGCAGCGCGGCCACGAGCGAGGCGCGGGCGAGGGCCACGAGGGACGCCGACGGCGCCGCCAGGCCTTCACCGTCGTCGACATCGTCGAGGACGGCCACCGTGTAGCCGACGCCGAAGGGGTGCTCGTGCGACAGCACGCGCCGTCGCCGGGCGTGGCGGGCGGCGCTGGCACCGACGACGACGCTGTCGACGATGTCCTCGCCGGCGACCTCGCGCAGCGCAGGATCGAGCCAGCGCACGCCGGCGTCGTCGCCCTGCTGCAGCAGTGTCAGCATCGCCTGATCGAAGGTGGCGGCCTCGGGGTGGAAGCCGGCGGGGGCATCGGGCGTGAGGCGGTGGCTGCCGTCGCCGGAGCACACAAGGGCGACACGGAGGCCGTGGCCCCACGCGCGCAGGGCCCGCCCGAGAGCCTCGTCGATGGCGAGGGCGTCGTCGACGTCGGGGTGGGGCAGGCCGATCACGACGGTGGGGCCGCGCCAGCCGGCGTCGTGCAGGAAGAACAGGGGCACAGCGGCGCCGTGATCGAGGCGTCGGACGCGGATGGGCTCGAGGGCGACGCCGACGTCGCGGGCGGCGGCGATCAGGCCGGCCTCGTCGGCGATGCCGGGCAGGCCGAAGCGGACGTCGGCGCGGAAGTCCACGAAGTCGGCGTCGAGGCCACGGGCCAGCAGCGGCAGCGCGTCCGGCACCCGCGGGGTGTGCGGTGACACGACGATGACGACGTCCGGGGCCCGGCGCACGACCTCGGCCGCGAGGGCCGCCATCGCCGCGGTGGTGCGCGCTGCGGCATCACCCCGACGGCCGCCGACGGCGGGCACGACGATGGGGGCGTGGCAGAACAGGCTCGTGTGGACGATCGACATGGCGTCCTGAACGTACGCACCCCCTCGCCGCAGGAAACCGGCGGGCGAGGTGACACTTCGACGCCCGCCCGGTGTTCCCTCGCCGTCTCCTGCTGCAAGGTGTTGCCGTGTCTGCGTCTCCCGCCACCGCCCCGCCCGTCGAGAAGCCCCTGCTGCGCGGGGTGCTGCACCAGCTCGCGGCCGTCGTCGCCGCCGTCGCCGGCGGGGCGCTGGCGGTGTGGGCGCCAACGACGCGCGGGATGTGGGCGGCGCTGGGCTTCACGGCCAGCCTCGTCACGCTGTTTGCGGTGAGCGCGACCTACCACCGGGTGAACTGGTCGCCGACAGCGCGGGCCTGGATGCGGCGCGCCGATCACGCGTCGATCTTCGTCCTCATCGCCGGCACCTACACCCCGATCGCCATCGCCGTGCTGCCGCCGGCGCTCGGGCGCACGATGCTGCTTGTGGCCTGGGGCGGGGCCATCGTCGGCGTGCTGCAGTCGCTGTTCTGGATCCACGCGCCGAAGTGGGTCGTCGCCGTCCTCGCGGTCGCCGTCGGGTGGGCGGTGGTGCCCTTCTGGAGCGAGGCCCGCGCGGCGCTGCACGATCGCGAGATGGCCCTGATCTTCGCCGGCGGCGTCGCCTACACCCTCGGCGCCGTCGCCTACGCGCTGAAGCGGCCGGTGCTGTCGCCGCGCGTCTTTGGCTACCACGAGGTCTTCCACGCCTTCACGCTCGTCGGCGCCACGCTGCACTTCATCGCCATCACGTGGATGGTGCAGCGGGCGCCCTGACGCCGGGGTCAGGCAGCGTGGATCTCGACGCGAGAGGCGCCGCCGCCGATCGGCACGACGCGCACCTGGGCGCCGAGGCGCTCGACGAGCAGCGGCACGTGGGAGATCACGCCGATCTGCCGGCCCGTCTGCCGCAGGGCATCGAAGGCCGACAGCGCCACGTCGAGGGTCTCCTGGTCCAGTGCCGAGAAGCCCTCGTCGATGAACAGGCTCTCGACACGGCCACGCGCGCCCTCATTGGCCGACAGGCTCGACAGGCCGAGCGCGAGGGCGAGGCTCACGAGGAAGCTCTCACCGCCCGACAGCGTCTGCGTCGAGCGCACGTCGCCGCCGCCCTCGGTGTCGATGACGACGAGGTCGAGGTCGTGCTTCTGCTGCTCGCTCTTCGTGCGCCGCAGGCGGTAGCGGGGCGCCAGCACCTGCAGGTGCTCGTTGGCATGGGCGACGAGGGCGTCGAGGGTCAGGCCCTGCGCGAACTGCCGGAAACGGCTGCCGTCGGCCGAGCCGATGAGCGACGACAGCGAGCGCCAGACCTCGCCCTCCGCGCGCGACCGCTCCACCTCGGCGGCGAGCCGGGCCCGCTCGGCGCAGGTGGCCTCGTCGTGGGCGAGGCGGGCGCGGGCCGCGGCGGCGGCGTCCCGGGCGCGGGCGGCCTCGGCGCGGGCGGCCTCGATCTGCGCCGGCAGCCCCGCCGCGTCGACGTCGTCCCGCTCGTCCGGGCCGCCGAAGCGCTCGAGGCGCTCGCTCCGCTCGACGACGCGCTGGCGGGCGGCGGCGACGGCGACGTCGGCGGCGCGGGCGGCGGCGCTGGCGACGGCGTGGGCACCGGCGGCCGCGTCGACGTCGGCGCGCAGCGCGGCGGCGAAGGCGTCGACGTCGTCGGCGACGCCGAGGGTCCGCAGCGCGGCGCGGGCGCGGGCGAACTCGTCCTCGGCGGCGCGGACGGCCTCGGCGTGGGCGGCGCAGACGGCGTGGGAGGCGTGGGCGGCGGCGTCGGCGGCGTCGACGTCATGGCGCGCGGTCTGCAGTGCCAGCTCCGCCCGGGCCACGTCGGCGTCGCGGGTCGCGACGATCCGCCGCGCCTGGCCCCAGCCCTCGATGGCCTGGCGCAGGGCGGTGAGGCGGGCCCGCAGGGCGCCGTCGTCGTCGGCGACGTCGTCGTCGGGGGCCTGCAGGGCCGCACGGGCGGCGGCGAAGCGGGCGCCGAGGGCGTCTCGCTGCAGCACCTGCGCGGCGTGGGCGGTGCTGGCGGCGTCCTCGGCGGCGATGGCGCGGGCGAGGTGGACGTCGGCGTCGACCACCCGGCGGACGGCGCCGGCGGCGTCGTCGAGGCGGCCCAGCAGCGCCAGCCGCTCCTCGAGGGAGGCGGGGATGGCGAGGGCGATCACGCGTCCGGCGACGGCCCGTGACGTCACCGCCGCGAGGCGGGCGCGGTGGCCGGCGCGCTCCTCGTAGAGGGCCCGCAGCGCGTCGCGCTCGGCGACCACGACGGCGTCGACCTCGTCGTGGCCGTCGTCCGGGGAGGTCGGGCCGTGGCTGAGGGCCGGGTGGCTGCCGCTGCCACACACGGGGCAGGGCTCGCCGTCGCGCAGGGCCGCGCGGGCCTCCTGCAGCGCGCGACGGGTGGCCCTCGCCTGCAGGGCCTCCTCGAGGCGGCGCACGACGCCCTCGCGGGCGGTGATGGTGGCCTCGACGGTGGCGAGGGCGGCGGCGATGGCGTCGCGCACGGCGACGGCGACGACGGCGATGGCGTCGCCGTGAGCCTCGATCGGGACGCCGGCCGGCAGCAGGGCCCGGGCGGCGTCGTGGGCGGCGGCGCGGGCGGCGGTGGCCTGCTCGACGTCGAGGGCCGCGCGGGCGACGTCGTCGGCGGCGGCAGCGACGATGGCCTCGGCGCCGTCGCAGGCGTCGCGGGCCTCCCGCAGGGCGCGCAAAGCCATGAGCCGCGCCTGCAGCTGCCCGGCCACGTCGTCGCCGACAGCGGCGTCGACGACGACGCCGAGGCCGGCGAGCGCGGCGTCGGCCTCGCGGCGGGCGGCGTCGCGGCGGGCGAGGGCGTCGGTGAGGGTCGCCCCGGCGTCTGTGAGGCGGGCCTGCGCGGCGGCGCTGGCGGCGTCGCGGGCGCGCGCGGTGCCGGTCGCCTCGTCGAGGCGGGCCCGGGGGCCGGCGCAGCGGGCGAGGGAGCGGGCGTGCTCGGCGAGGGCCGGCGCGATCTCGTCGAGCCGACGGCGCGCCTCGTCGTGGCGGGTGCGGCTGTCGGCGTCGCGGGCGGCGGCGTCGCGGGCGGCGGTGACGGCGTCACGCTCGGCGGCGACGGCGTCACGCCAGGCGCGGGTGGCCTGGGCCCGCTCGAGGGCGTGGCCGAGCGCCAGGGCGCGGGCGTCGGCGTTGGCGGCGGCGCTGCCCTGCAGCACCACCTCGGCCTGCAGCGCCGCGCGCGCGCCGTCGTCGAGGACGATGGCGCCGTCGACGCGGGCCTCGAGGGTCTTGAGCTGCTGCTCGACGCTGCGGGCCCGTTCGAAGGCGGCCTCGCCAAGCCGCGAGTAGATGCCGGTGCCGGTGACCTTCTCGAGGAGCTCGGCGCGCTCGGCAGGCTTCGCCGACAAGAAGCCCTGAAAGCCACCCTGGGCCAGCAGCACCGATCGGCACAGCTCGTCGAACGACAGGCCGAGCCGCTCCTCGATGAGCCGGCGCACCTCGCCGTTGCCGTCGCCGAGGACGGCGTCGTTGACGACGTCCTTGAGGCTCTGCTTCACGTCCTGCAGGCGCCCGGGGCGGCCCTTCACGCCGCGGCCGCGGCGGATGTCCCACCGGGCCCGGTACAGACGCCCGTCGTGCCCGATGAAGTCGACCTCGGCATGGGCGCTGCTGGCGCCGCGGCGCACGAGGGTGGCGGGGTCGTTGGCCCGCAGCTGGTCGACGTCGTCGTCGCCGCGGACGAGGACGGCGCCGCCGCTGCCCGAGAGGCGCGGGGTGCGGCCAAAGAGGGCGAGGGTGAGGGCATCGAGCAGGGTGCTCTTGCCGGCGCCGACGGGGCCGTGGATGGCAAAGAGCCCCAGCGATGACAGCGGCGGCTGATCGAGCTCGACGGCGAAGTCGCCCTTGAGGCTCGCGAGGTTCGATCCGCGGATGGCGACGATGCGCATCAGACCACCTCGCCGTGGCCGGCGCGGTGGCGTCGGGCGTCGTCGTCGACGAGGGTATGGAACGCCCGCAGCAGCTCGGCCGGCGGCTCGCCCCCGTACTGGCGGGCGTAGAGCGCCGAGAACACCGCCACCGGCGACAGCTCGACGAGGCCGGCGCCGGTGTCGGTGGCGGCGACGACGTCGGAGAGTGCGAGCCCCTCGCCGAGGCTCTCCCGCTCGACCCGCACGAGGCGCACCGGCTTGCCCTCGAGGGCCTGGTCGACGCGGGTGCGAAGGTCGGGCAGGGGCCGCTCGAGCCGCACCCGCACCTCGAGGAAGGGGCGCTCATCGAGGGGCCGCTCGTGCAGGTCGAGGGCCCGCAGCCGATCGAGCACGTCGTCGAGGTCGGCGGCGCCGTCGTCGGGGACGCGCAGGAAGTCGACGGTGCGCGGCACCGGCAGCGGCGTCGCCCTCACGGGGCCGCCGGCGACGATGTCGGTGTCGACGACGACGACGCGGTGCGTGTAGTGGCGCTCGGCCATCGACAGGGGGATCGGCGAGCCGCTGTAGGTGGCGCGCCCGTCGGGGCCGAGGTGCTGGGCGAGGTGCAGGTGGCCGAGGGCGGCGTAGTCGACGCCGGCCTGGAAGAAGAGGTCGGCGGGCAGGGCGTGCTGGCCGCCAAAGAGCGGCCGCTCCGACGACAGCGACAGCCGCGCGCCGGCGAGCTCGCAGTGGGCCACGGCGACGATCGGCAGGCCGGGGAAGCGCTGCCGGGCCCGCTGGGCCGCCCGCTCGACGACGGCGCGGGTGCCATCCTTCACGACGTCGCCGCCGTCGGAGACGAGGGACAGCTCCGGCGCCCGCAGGAAGGGCACGGCGACGGCGACGGCGGCGACCTCGCCCCGCACATGCAGCGGCACGACGGCGCGATCGAGGTCGAGGGCGCGGCCCCCCTCGGTGCGGGGCAGGCCGCCGAGGATCGTCACGCCGAGGGCGGCGAGGACGGGGCCGGCGGCGTCGAGGCGGGCGGCGGTGTCGTGGTTGCCGCCGATCACGACGATGTCGAGGTCCGGCCGGCGCCGGCGGGCCTCGGCCACGAACGTGAAGAACTGCCGCATCGCCGCCGCCGTCGGGTGGCCATGGTCGTAGACGTCGCCGGCGACGACGAGGGCGTCGACGTCGCCCTCGCCGAGGCGATCGAGCAGGAAGGCGAGGAAGCGATCATGCTCCAGCGCGCGGCTGTGGCCGGCGAGGGCGTGACCGAGGTGCCAGTCGGCGGTGTGGATCAGGCGCATGCAGGACCCCCACCCGATCCGCCGATCGCCACGGCCCGGCTGTGCAGAGCGGCCGCCGCCACGCTGCGCAACACGTTGAAATCCAAGCGGGATCTGCGCACCACGGCGGGAGCATGATCCGTCGGATCCGCCGTGGCAACGCCCACATGGACCGGTGTTCAGCCACGGCCTGCGATCGCCCCCTTGCCCCGCAGCGCCGCGGCGCCTATCCGCTTGCGACCATGACCGCTTTCCTCGTCGTCTTGCACGTCCTCGTCTGCCTCTTCCTCGTCCTGTTCGTGCTGCTGCAGCCGGGTGCCCGTGGCGGCGTCGGCGCGGCCTTCGGCGGCGCGGGTGGCCAGACGGTCTTTGGCGGTCGCGGCGCCAACACCTTCCTCGCGAAGCTCACCGCCGGCGCCGCCGTGATCTTCATGATCACGAGCATCACGCTGTCGTTCTTCGGTTCGTCGTCGTCGTCGGTCATGGCCGACCGCGCGAAGGCGAAGCCGGCCGCGGTCGACAAGGCCGACGAGGCGAAGCCCGCCGCTGCCGCCGAGTCGAAGCCCGAAGAGGCCCAGCCCGCGACGGAGACGCCGGCCGAGGCCCCCGTCGGCGACGCGCCCCCGACGCCCTGAGCGAGCCCTCCATCTTCGAACCCGCGACGCACGCCTCCGGCGTGCGTCGTCGCTTTTTTGCGGCCCGCTCGGCTGCGTCCGGCGCGATGGAACCGGCGATCGGTGGCGCGATCACATGCGGCCGCCGGGGTGGTGATCACGAGAGCGGCGCGGCGCCCCATGCGTCCGCGCACGGCGTGGCTTTCCGACGTGAACGCGCCGTGTGGACCGCACCCGCGCAGAAAAAACGCTTGCAAAGTCTCTCAAGGTGACGCACATACGCACTCGCCCGAGCGCGGATGGTGGAACTGGTAGACACACTATCTTGAGGTGGTAGCGGGGCGACCCATGGGAGTTCGAGTCTCCCTCCGCGCACCAGGAAAGACCCCGAAAGGGGTCTTTTCTTTTTGTCTTCGCGTCGGCGACCTCGGCGGCGACGACGTCGAAGGCCAGCGCCCACCAGCACGCATCGGTTCGAAGCCGACGACGCGGTCGCCGACGCGCTGTCGCGGCCACGCCGCGCGGCACGAAAAAAACACCGGCCGCGAGGGCCGGTGTTTCGGTGGGGCGAATGACGGGGCTCGAACCCGCGACACCCGGAATCACAATCCAGTGCTCTACCAACTGAGCTACAATCGCCGTGGTGGACAAGATGTGACGTGCCGCGTCGGCGTCGTCAAGTCCCGTGGTGGCGCAGCGCGCTCCGGCGGTCGCGGCCGGTGTAGAAGACGACAACGACCCCACCGGAGGCGACGAGAATGGACGACACCCTGCGCGAGGCCCTGGCCACGGGGCGCGAACTCTACCGCCAGAAGGAGTACGTCCGGGCCGAGCCCCACCTGGCGCGCATCGCCGAGGCGAAGCTCCCCTACGCCGACGTCTACAACATGCTCGGCGTCGTCTATCACGACGTCGGACAGTTCTCGAAGGCGCAGGCCTGCTTCGAGGAGGCCCTGCGCATCAACCCGGGCTACACCGAGGCGAGCCTCAACCTCGCCGTCACCTACAACGACATGGGCCGCTACGCCGAGGCCCGCGACCTCTACCTCGGGGCGCTCACGTCGTCGACGCGGCCGGGCGGCAAGCTCGACTCCTTCGTGATGGGCAAGCTCGCCAACATGTACGCCGACATCGCCGAGGTCTTCGCCTCCGCCGGCGCCTTCGACGAGGCCATCGCCGAGTACCGACGGGCCCTCGCCCTGCGCCCGACGTTCATCGACCTGCGCCTGCGCCTCGCCCAGGCCCTGCGCGACGCCGGCCGCGCCGAAGAGGCGCTCCGAGAGCTGCGGGCGATCCTCGCCCAGAACGCCGACTACCTCCCGGCGCGCCTCAGCCTCGGGCTCACGCTGTTCTCGACGGGCGATCACGCGGCGTCGCTGGCGGAGCTCGAGGGGATCCTCGCGGCCCACCCGGATCACCCGCGCGCGAAGGTCTATCGCGACATGATCCGCGAGCACGCATCGCGCCCGAAGCCCTGAGGGCCAGCCGTCGACGTCAGAGGCCGGCGGCGGCGAGGCGCTCCCGACACCAGCGCTCGCCGTCCCCGGGGGTGGCCACGACGGTGTGCGGGTAGGCCAGCGGCTGCAGCCAGAAGATCGCGCTCATCGCGCCGCGGATCGCCGGCGACGTGATGACGTAGGCCCCGCCGAGGCAGAGGGCGCCCATCACACCGGCGCGCTGGCGCAGGAAGTCGGCCTTCATCCGCCGCATCGTCGCCGAGGGGACCGCCGCGCGGCTGGCGTCGAGCAGCAGCGCGTAGCGCTGGCGGCGGGCGAGGACGGCGTCGTAGGCGTCGAAGTAGGCGCGCATCTCCGCTTCGGTGGTGTCACCGTCGTAGATGATGCGCAGCAGCGGAAAGTCCGCCGCGTTCACGATGAACGCCATCCCGCCAGCGTATCACCGGGGCGGGCGCGCTCCATCGGCGAGGCCGACGGCGGCGACGAAGGCCTCGGTGCTGAAGAAGAAGAAGGGGGCCTCGCCGATGTCGAGGCTCGCTCCGACGGTGTCGGCGCGGCCGGCGCGGTCGACGACGCGGGCGATGTGGCCGGGGATGGCCTCGTCGACGGCGACGTAGCGCAGGGCCGAACCGAGCAGCCGGTCGAGGCGCAGGCCGATGGGGCCGATGGCCGTCGGGATGATCGCCACGGTGGCCCCCGGCACATGGCGGGGCGGCGCCGGCGCTCCCTCGTCGAGGCCGCGCAGATCGAAGACCGGCACCACGTCGTCGTCGTCGTCGCCCTGGCGCATGATCCCGGCGAGGGCGCGGTGCCCGAACGGGATCGGCGCGATCGGGCCCTCCACCATGAGGCGCAGGACGTCGCCGACGGCGACCGCGAGGCGGCTGCCCGCCGCGAGGAACACGAGCACGCCCTGCATCAGCTCCGCTCCCGGGCGAGGGCGCCCTCGCCCTCGACGAGGCCCATGAGCACCCGCGCGTCGACGGCGAGGGTCAGCTCGCCCTGGTGCACGATGGTGCCGCGCAGCAGGCCCGGCCAGCGGCAGGCGACCGTGCGGGGCAGGGGGCGCGGCGCCGGCGCGTCGATGACGCCGCGCAGGCCACAGCAGGTGAGCACGACGGGATCGGCGGTGCCGTCGAAGAGCAGCACCGCGGGTCGCGCCGACGTGGGCGTCGCGCCGAGCAGGGTCGCCAGCGAGATGGGCTCCACGCCGAGGGAGCGGGGATCGAGCGGCGCGTCGCCGGCGCCGACGTCGAGGATCTGCCGCACCGACGACAGCGGCAGGGCGAGGCGATAGGGGCCGGCGTCGACGCCGAGGGAGCGCTCCACGCTCCAACCCTGGCAGGAATGCCGCCCCACGCCCAGGCCCGGACATCCCGGACCGATCGGGTTCAGCCGCCGGCGGAGACGAAGCGCACGCGGCCGCGCAGGCGGTAGCCGTCGTCGCTGGCCTCGAGGGGGTCGTCGCCGAGGGCGTCTTCGAGCAGGCGACGCAGCTTGCGGACGGCGACCTTGAGGCGGTTGTCGTGCCGCAGCGGGTGGTAGCGCTGCTCGCCCCAGACGTCCTGCTGCAGCTGCTCCTTCGTTGCGGCCCCGCCCCGTCGGCCGAGCGCCACGAGCAGGCCAAAGAGGATGCCCTTGTCGGCGAGGTCGACGACGACGTCGTGGCCGACGACGATCCGCCGTCGGGCCTCGTCGACGGTCCAGGCCCGGTCGAGGGCGTCGCCGGCGACGGCGACGATGGCGCTGTGCACCGGCGCGGGGCCGGGACGCGTCCGCCAGGGGGCGCGGTCGAAGGCGTCGTCGACGTCGTCACCCAGGAGAAGGCGGGCCCGCCGCCGTACGAGCGCGCCGTGGCCGCCCTGCGCCAGGCCCGCGAGACCGGCGCCGTCGACGCCGCTGGCGTCGGATCGGGCGAGGGCGAGAAACAGCGTGGCCTCGTCGAGGCCCCGTGGCGACGACAGGGCCTTCGCTTCGGTCCGAATCGCCCGGGCGAGATCGACGAGGCCGGCGGCATCGGCGGTCCCGATCATGGCGTCGCCGACGACGCCAGCGAGCTCCAGCGCCGCGAGACGATCCCCACCCGCCCGCGCCGCTGCGCGCAGCGCCCGGGCCCGCTCGCGCGCCATCTGCGGCGCCCGGGCCAGCGCCAGCAGCACCTCGTCGACGAAGGGGTCGGCGCTGTGGCGGCGATCCCGCTCGGCAGCGCCGCCCTCCCGCACGATGGCGGCGAGCCGCTGCAGTCGCGGTGGCACCCCCTGCTCGTCGACGGCGAGGCGCAGGCGCGCGCGCTCGGCGTCGTCGTCGAGGCCGCGCCGCATCCGCACGCTGAAGCGCCACAGCCCGGCCTCGAGGGCCCGGGCGGCGTCGGCGGAGAGCGACGTCGTCGTCGTCGTCCACGGATCGGGGTCACCGGCGAGGGCGCGGGCCCGCGCCTGCACGAGGACGATCTCCCGCTCATGCGCGGTATCGCCGCCGCCGCCGTCGCCGACCACGCCGAGCGCGTCGTCGACCCGCCCGGCCGCGAGCAGGGCCCGCCCGAGGGCCGGCAGCAGGGGGGCCTGCAGCGGCGCCGGCAGCGTCGGCCACAGCGACAGCGGCGACGTCGTTACGGTACCGGGCCCGCGCTCCCGCAGCGCCGCGAGGGCCGGCCGCCACGGGGCCGGGGCGCGATCCACCAGGCCGTCGACGATGTCGTCGTCACCGCGCTCGAGGGCGAGGGCGAGGGCCCGCCCGAGCAGCCCCCCGTCGCCCCCGACGAGGTCGGTGTCGTCGGGGAGCGTGCGCAACAGGGCCCGGGCGTTGTCCTGATCACCCCCCGCGTGGGCCAGCGCGGCGCAGGCCATCCGACCGGCAGCGCCGGCCCGTTGCCCGCGGCGGCCGACGTCGACGGCGAGAGCGACGGCGCTGTCGCCGACGTCGACGGCGAGGTCGGCCACGGCTGCGGTGACGTCGTCGTCGTCGTCGAGCGCGAGCAGGCCCGCCGCGACCGCAAGGGCCCACAGGGCCGGCGCCTCGCCGCGCGCGCACAGCGCGGGCCCGGCCTGCCGCACGAGCTGCCGCACGTGGGGCGCGGCGGCGGCGGCGCCCTCGTCGTCGAGGACCTCGCGCGCGAGCCGCAGGGCCAGCGCCACGGGGCGGTCGTGGCCGCCGGGGGCGAGCAGCGCGTCGAGGAGCCGCGTGCGTCGTCGTCGTCGCTCCTCGCTGGAGATGCCGGCGGCGACGAGGGCGACCGCCGCATGGTGGAGGTGGAGCACGTCGCCGACGCGCTCGAGCCAGCCGCGACGGGAGAGGGCGCGCAGGGCCTCGTCGTCGGGCAGGCGCGTCGCCTGCTGCAGGATGGCGAGGGGGAGGCCGACGTCGGCGAGGGCGAGCGTCGCGAGCAGGCCCCGCGCCACCGGCGACAGCGCCAGCAGCGACGCCTCGGGGGCCGAGACGCCGCCGCCGCCGTCGAGCGTGAGCTGCACGAGGCGCCACGGCGAGCCCTGCGCCGCCTGCACGAGGGCGCGGCGGGCGCCTTTCGGCTGGCCCGGGGCGATGGTGTCGACGAGGCGCGCAAGGACGTCGTCGCCGAGGGGGGCGACGCGCAGCGTGCGGGTGAGCAGCATGGCGTCGCGGGGATCCTCGCGGCAGATGCACAGGAGCCGCGCCCGGCGGGCGTGGCGCGACAGCAGGCGCGCCAGCGCGGCGAGTCCGGCGTCGTCGCCGAGCCGCTCGATGCCGTCGACGACGACCTGCAGGCCGGTGGCCTCCAGGGCCTCGGCGACGTCCTCGGCGACGTCGGCCACGCCGGCGCCGGCGTCGGCGCCCAGCTCGACGAGGCAGGCCGAGAGCGCGCGCAGCACATCGCCGTCGCTGCGCAGCCAGACGGTGCGCGCCAGCGCCTCGGGGCCGCGGGCGTCGAGGGTGGCCTGCACGAGCGCGCTCTTGCCCACGCCGGAGAAGCCCCACACGATCGCGACGGGGCCGCGGTCGAGGAGCGTCGACAGGCGGGCGACGTCGTCGTCACGCCCGAGGAAGGGCGACGGAGGGTTCGGGGGGCGCAAGCGCAGCGGTACCCGGACGCTCACGGGGTCTCCCCTTCGTCGGCGATCCACATCGACGTCGCCCACAGCCCGCCGGCGAGGGCGGCGACGGCGCCACCGACGGCGGCGACGGCGACGAGGGCCTGACCGGTCGTGACGGCGTCGTTCCAGGCGCGGGCCGTGTACGCGTCGCGGCGCGCGGTGTCGGGCGCGATCACGGCGGCGCCGATGCCCGCGCCGATGGCGACGCTGAGCCCCACGCCGAGGGTCACGGCGAGGCCGGTGGTCACGTCGGCGTCGAGGGCGTCGCCGGCCTCGACGACGGCGACACCGGCGGCCGGTACCCGGACGGTGCGGCCGTCGACGCGGTGCAGGCCGGCACCCACCTGGAGGTCGAGCGGCGCCACGCCGCGGACGACGCCGTCGACGTCGACAGGCGCACCGGCGGGGCCCCGCACCTCGAGGCGGCCGGGGACGGGGGCGTCCATCATGAGTGCGGCGGCGACGGCCTCGACGCCCGGGCCCACGTCGGCGAGGGGCGCCTGGCGCTCGCGCAGCGTAGCGCCGTCGTGGCCGTCGATGAGTCGCAGCTCGACGACGAGGTCGCTGCCCGGTCCCGCCTCGCGATCGAAGGCGTGGGTGACGACGACGAAGTCGAGCCCCGAGAAGGCCGCGAGCCGGGCCGCGCACGACGCCTCGCGGGCGTCGCAGACGAGGCCGGAGCGGGCGGCCCGGGCGGCGATGGCCCGCACCTCCGTCGTCGGTACCACCTGCACGGGCGAGGCGCCCAGGCCGCGGGCGACGGCGTCGGCGAGCACGGTCGGGTCGAGGGCGCCCGGTGTGGCGTCGTTCTCGAGCTCGACACGGGGAGGGGCGACGCCGATGCGCGGCGACGGCGCGGCCCGGGCCACAGACGCACACAGCAGGAGGAGCGCGAGGAACCGCATCGTCAGGGCGTCCGGCAGAAGTCGTCGACGCCGGGCGGCGCCACCACGCAGCCGAGGGCGCAGTTGCTCACGACGATGGCGACGACGTCGGGGCCGTTGCAGCGGTAGAGGGTGCCTTCGTCGCCGAAGCGGATCTTCGAGCCCGTGCCGCAGTAGTCGCCGCGGACCGCGTTGCTCGCGCACGTCGGCGGCGGTCGGCAGAAGTCGTCCTGGCCCGGCGGGGCGACGACGCAGCCGCGGGCACAGACCTCGCGCACCGTCGCCGGGCCGGGGCCGTTGCAGCGGTAGAGGGTGCCGGCGTCGCCGTTGTCGACCCTGGAGCCGGTGCCGCAGGAGTCGCCGACGACGGCGGTCGCGCCGCAGGCCGGTGCGGGCTCGCCTTCTCCCTCACCTTCGCCTTCACTCTCGCCCTCTCCCTCACCTTCACCTTCACCCTCTCCCTCACCCTCACCTTCGCCTTCACCCTCGCCTTCTCCCCCACCTTCGCCCTCGCCTTCACCCTCCGCTGCGACGACGCAGAAGCCGCTGGCGGCGCAGACCAGCGGCGCCGCGCAGGCCGTCGCGTCATCGCAGGCGACGTCGCCGGAGAAGAGGCTGCAGGCGCTCGCGAGGGCCGACAGCACGAGGGCCGACAGCACGACGCGCCAGCCGGCCGACGACGACACCGTGTCGTCGCCCGCTGCTCCTGCTGTCTGCCACGCGCCGCTGCTCATGGACCTACCTCCGACACCTGATCACGCATCGTCCGGCCTCGTCGCGCAGCCCGCGCAGGGCCGCGGCATCGAGCACGGCGAGCCGCCGCCGCGCGTCGACGAGGGGGATCGCACAGTCCACGCGGGTCGTGCACCAGCGCTCGAGATAGTCGAGCTGTGCGCCGAGATCCGGCAACGCCGTCGCCGGCGGTCGCGCCGTCGTCGTTCGCGTCGTCGTCGTTCGTGTCCCCCGGGCTGCAGACGTCGTCGAGCTGGCCGGCGGCGGGGCCGTCGCCGTCGCCGTCGTCGTGGCTGGTGGCGGCGTGATCGGCGGGGGCGTGACTGTCGGGACCGCGATCGGCGTCGGCGTCACGGCCGCCGTCGGTGGGGCCTCGGCATCGCGTGGGGCGCGCAGGCCGAGCCACAGGCCGAGCACGACGACGGCGCTGCCCAGGCCGGTGCCGATGGCGACGGCGGCGCGTGGCAGCGGGGCAGCGGGGCGGCGGGCGGTCCGCAGCGGTGGCCGCTCGCTCGTCGTCGCCGGCAGCGGCGTCGGCTCGAGGTGCGCCGTCGTGGCGTCGATGCTGGCGAGGCTCGTGATCTGCGTCGCGTCCCGCGGCGCCTCGACGACGACGGCGCTGGCGCCACGCATGAGGGCCGCGAGGCGCTCCTGCTCCGGGCGCAGCACGCGGCCGACGAGGTCGCGCAGGGCGCGCGGACCTGCCCGCGGCAGCGAGACCGCCGCGAGGGCGGCCTGCAGCGCGGCGCCGTCTTTGAGGCGGCGCGCCGGGTCCGGCTCGAGGGCGGCCCGCAGCACCGGCCGCAGCACCTCCGGCACGCCGCTGTCGTCGTCGAGCGGCGGCAGGAACGCGCCGTCGACGAGCTCCATCATGACGACGCCCTTGTCGCGCTCGCCCCAGAAGCGCCGCCCCGTGACGAGCTCCCAGAGGACGACGCCGGCGCTGTAGACGTCGGTGGCGGCGACGGCGGGCTCGCCGCGGGCCTGCTCCGGCGCCATGTAGTGGAGCTTGCCGATCACGTGGCCGGCCTCGGTCCGCTCCTGCCGCAGCGACGACGACACCACGCCGAAGTCGACGACCTTCACGCCCCCCTGGAAGGTGACGAGGATGTTCTGCGGCGAGATGTCCCGGTGCACGATGTGCAGCGCCGTCCCCGTCACCGGATCGCGCCGCTCGTGGACGTGGGCGAGGGCGTCGGCGAGCTCGTCGGCGATCATGAGCGCGACGTCGAGAGGCAGGGCGGTGCCGTCCTCCCGCAGCGCCGCGAGGAAGCGCTGCACCGTCGCGCCCTCGACGAGCTCCATCGCCAGGTAGCTCTCGCCGTCGACGACGCCGACGTCGAAAACGTGACAGAGGGCGCGGTGGTTGAGGGTGACGACGACGCGGGCCTCGTCCTTGAAGCGGGCAAGGAACGCGGGCTGCGCCGACAGCGTCCGCAGCACCGTCTTCACGGCGCAGAAGCCCTGCACGTCGGTGCCACCCCGACGGCGGGCGAGCCACACCGCGCCCATGCCGCCCCGGGCGAGCGGCGCCAGCAGGTCGTAGTGGCCGAAGGCGCGCGGACGCAGCGGCGACGCCGGGGTCTCGCTCGTCGGGGGCGGCGCTGCGCTCACGGGGCCAAGTCTACCTGCCTGCCGGTGGTCGCCGCCGGGCGAACGGCGGACCCGCGCGGATCGCGGCCCGGGACACCACAGGACACCGGCGAAAGACACCGGCGCCACCCGCATGCTGCCTTCATCGCCCCCGGAGGTCCCATGCGTCGCCCCCGCCCCCTCGCCGCTGTCATCCTGCCCCTCTTCTGCTGCGTCGCCCTCGTCGGCTGCGCCAGTGAGCTCGACGTCGTCACCGCCGAGGAGGCCACCGGCCAGTCCCTCGAGGAGCCGGGCGAGTGGGACGACGCCACCGACGAGGACGGCCCCGCCGAAGACCACAGCGACGTGCAGGCCCTGTCGGCCGGCGCCACCTGCGACAGCAACGCCCGCACCGGCGACTACTGCGCCGGCGACAAGGTGAGCGGCGGCGTCGCCGGCACCCTCTACCGCTGCAACGGCCCCGGCGCCGCCCGCGTGAAGGAGGTCTGCGCCGCCGGCTGCGTCGTGGCGCCGCCCGGCCAGGACGATTACTGCCGCGTCGCCACGCCCACCTGCGACGCCGACGCCCGCACCGGCGACTACTGCGGCGGCGACAAGGTGAGCCACGCCAACCCGAGCACCCTCTACCGCTGCAACGGCCCCGGCCGCGCCACCGTCGTGCAGGTCTGCTCGTCGGGCTGCGTCGTGGCCCCCCCCGGCCAGGACGATTACTGCCGCGCCGCCCCGGCCCCCCGCTGCGACGACGACGCCTTCGCCGGCGACTACTGCGGCGGCGACAAGGTGAGCCACGGCGATCACGACACCCTCTATCGCTGCGACGGCCCCGGCCCGGCCCGCGTCGTCGAGCGCTGCGACGACGGCTGCACCGTCGCGCCCCCCGGCGTCGACGACTTCTGCGAGGCGTCCGACGAGGCGTGCGCCCGCCGGGCCCTGCTGCGCTGGGGTCTCGCCCCCCGCGCCTCCGACGAGCTGCGCTGCGCCGGCGTCGCCGGTGGCTCGATCTCCCAGACCATCGGCAACGCCGTCGCGTCGGCCGGCTACCACGCCCGCGACGGCCACATCGACGGCGCGCCCTACTGCGCGGCGACCGACCTCAGCACCCGTGGCATGAGCGACAGCCAGGTGCGGGCGCTGCTCTCCCGCCTCGCCGACGGCGGCTTCGCGGCCTTCCACCGGCAGCCCGGACGCGACGGCTGGCCGGCGAGCGAGGCGCGCCACATCCACGCCGTCTACGTCGGCGTGCCGATGAAGTCGCAGCTGCGGGGGCAGGTGAACGACTGGCTCAATGGCCGAAACGGCCTCGCCAGCCACTCGCGCTACACGTTCTGGCAGCCGAACGAGGCCCAGAAGCGCGCCATCCGCGCCCTCTACAACCGCCACAACTGAGATCGCGAGCGGCGACGGATCAAGACCTCCCCGACGACGATGTCGTCGGGGAGGTCTTCGTCTCGGGCACTCAGGGCTGCGGAATCGTGCGGGCCCGCTGCGCGGCGGGCCGGGCCTCGAAGCGGGCCTTCCAGGCGGCGACGTGGGGAAAGGCCGACCAGCCGACGAGGTCCTCGGCGCCGTAGAAGCGGAGGGCATCGAGCCACGGGCAGAGGGCGATGTCGGCGATCGTGTAGGGGCCCACGATCCACTCCCGCCCATCCTTGAGCACGCCCTCGAGGACACCGAGCAGGCGCTTCGCCTCGGCGACGTAGCGCTCACGGGGGCGGGGGTCTTCGATGTCCCGGCCGGCAAAGCGGACGAAGAAGCCGAGCTGGCCGAACATCGGGCCGACGCCGCCCATCTGGAACATCGTCCATTGGATCGCGTGCAGGCGCTCGGCCTTCGTGTCGCCGAGGAGCCGGCCCGCCTTCTCGGCCAGGTAGATGAGGATCGCACCGCTCTCGAAGAGGCCGATGGGTTCGCCGTCGGGGCCGTCGGGGTCGAGGATCGCGGGGATCTTGTTGTTCGGGTTCAGCGACAGGAACGCGGGGCTGTGGGTGTCCTCGGGCACGAGCTTCACGAGGTGTGGCTCATAGGCCAGCCCGAGCTCCTCGAGCGCCGTCGACACCTTGATGCCGTTGGGCGTCGGGTAGGAATAGAGCTGGATGACGTCGGGCCGCGTCGGCGGCCACCGCGCCGTGATCGGAAAACGGGCGAGGACATGATCAGGAAGACGGGTCATGCCGTCGTCTAGCGATCGACGACGCCGCCGTCACGACGACGAGCGCCATCGCCGCGCCGGTGCCGGGCATTCAGCGCGGCAGCCCGCCAAAGAAGCGCGCCGCCAGGGGCACGACGTCGCTGCGGGCCCCGGCGATCACGGCCCGCGATGACGGCGGCGGCGGCTGCAGCCCGGCCCGTCGGCAGACCCCGACGAGGCAGTCGAGCAGGCCCTCGTCGTCGCGATAGGCGAGGAGGAAGCGGGTCCGCCGGAAGCGGTCGATGAGGTGCTCGGCGTGCTCGAGGGGACGCCCGGTGGCGCGGCGGGCGAAGGCGGCGACGCAGGCCTCGTCGATGTCATCGAGCACGTCGTAGTAGTGCTCGATGAGGCCCGGCCGCGCCTGCATCAGCGCCGCGTCGACGAGCATCTCGACGAGCACGTGACCCAGCGTGCTCGCCCGCAGGCCGGCATCGAGGGCGCGCAGGCGCGCGGCGACGTCGCTGGCGATCACGTCGAAAGCGTCGTCGGCGTGGAAGCGGAGGTCGTCGTCGTGGTGGCGGCGGGCGCCATCGCGCAGGGCGGCGAAGCGGGCGTCGTCGTCGACGAAGACGGCGTCGAGGACGTCGGGCCGCAGGCGGGCCCGCTTGTCGACGACACGGAGCCAGTCCGGCAGGGAGGTGCCGGCGATCCGGAAGGAGCGGTGGCCGTCGTCGTCGTCGTCGCCGAGGAAGGCGAGGGCGTGGGCGAGGTAGTTCACCGACTACTTGCCGACCTGCCGGCTGACCTCGGTCTTCTGCGAAACGAGGAGGCCCTGGGCGTCGAAGGCGAAGAGGTCGGCGGCCTCCTGCTCGCCAAAGACGCTGCCGGAGGAGCGGTAGTAGACCCAGGTACGCCCGCCGTGCTCGTTGGGCTCGGCCGATGACGGGTGGCCGTGGTTCTTCAGCACCGTGTTCTGGGCCACCGACATCGTCGACGGGCCGCTCGCGCGGGGATCCCGCATGCCGCAGCCGGGGGGCCCCGGCAGCTCGTGGGCCAGCTTCACCGGCTCACACGCCGCGTTGGCGACGACGACGAAACTGCAGGCGAGGGCGGCGGCGAGGGCGAAGCGCGACAGCATGGGCAGCGGTCTACCCACACGGCGGCGACTTGACACCCCCGGGGGCAATGCCTACCGTCGAAGCACACGGTTGATATTTGTGTCAACCGCTGCACCTGCCGAAGTGCATCTTCCGAACCGCGGCGCGGCCGCCCACCTGGAGTCACCCATGTCGAACCCCACCAAGGTCTTCGAGGACATCAACGCCCGTCTCACCGAGGAGAAGGCGAAGAAGATCAACAGCACCTACCTCTTCGACATCGGCGGCGAGGGTGGCGGCAAGTGGTTCGCCGACCTCACGAAGGCGGCCGGCCCCTACATCACCGCCGGCGAGGGCGAGGCGAAGTGCACGATCACCGTGCCGAAGGCCGAGGACTGGGTCGCGATCGCCTCGGGCAAGATGAACCCGACCAGCGCCTTCATGCAGGGCAAGATCAAGGTGAAGGGCGACATGTCCCTCGCCATGAAGCTCCAGACCCTCCTGTCCTGAGCTCGTCGTCGCTGCAGACGCCGAAGCGGGCGCCCCGGTGGCGCCCGCAGTCATTCCGGGAGGTGGCCGATGGCCGGTGTGCTCGATGGGGTTCGCGTCCTCGACCTGTCCCGCCTGTTGCCGGGGCCCTTCGCGACCCAGCTGCTCTGTGACCTCGGCGCCGAGGTCATCAAGATCGAGGATCCGCAGGGGGGCGACTACCTGCGCTGGACACCGCCGCTGCTCGACGACGGCACCTCGGTGCTCTTCCACGCCCTCAACCGGGGCAAGCAGAGCGTCGCGCTCGATCTCAAGAGCGACGAGGGCCGCGCCGCGTTCCTGCGGCTGTGCGCGGGCGCCGACGTCGTCGTCGAGAGCTTCCGCCCCGGCGTGCTCGACAAGCTCGGCCTCGGGCCGGCGCTGCTGCGGGCCCGGTTTCCCCGACTCGTGATCTGCTCGATCTCGGGCTTCGGTCAGTCCGGCGTGCTGCGCCATCGCGCCGGCCACGACGTGAACTACGTCGCCCGCGCTGGCGCCCTCTCCCTCATGAAGACCCCGGCGCTGCTGCCGGTGCAGGTGGCGGACCTCGCCGCCGGCGCCTGGCCCGCAGCGATGCAGATCTGCGCGGCGCTCGTGGGCCGCGCCCGCACCGGCGACGGCGCCCTCATCGACGTCGACATGACCGCCGGCGTCACCGGCCTGCTCGCCATGTTGCTGGCCCGCGTCGCCGTGGGCGAGCGCGTCGATGGCGGCCGCGACCTCCTGATTGGCAAGGTCCCCTGCTACGACGTCTACGCCACCGCCGACGGGCACCTCGCCGTCGGCGCCCTCGAGCCCAAGTTCTGGGCTGCCTTCTGTCAGGCGTTGGCGCGGCCCGATCTCCTCGACCGCGGCTTTGACGACGACGACGGCCCCGCGGGCGCCCGCGCCATCATCCGGGCGCAGCTGCAGACGAAGACGACGTCGGCCTGGATGGACGTCTTCTCCGCCGTCGACTGCTGCGTCGAGCCCGTGCTGTTGCCCGAGCAGGTCTACGCCGATTGCGCTGGCGTCGACGTCAGCATCGAGCACCACGCCCCGCTGAAGCTGCCGACCCTCGGGCTCGGCATCGCCGGGCACACGCCGTCGTCGTCGCCGGCGCCGCCGCTGGGCCGGGACACCGATCGACTGCTCGGCTGAGTCCTGCCCCTGCCGAAGCGGTCGGGCGTCAGCGCTCGCGGCGCGTGAGCAGCCGGTGCACGAGGCGCTCCGACGCCGATGTGAGCTCGACGAAGACGACGCCCATGCCCGGGGCCTTGTCGCCGCCGGGCGGCACCACGCGGGTGACCTCGCCGATGCCCTCGATGGTCTCCATGTCCTCGTCGACCACGGTGAAGCGCAGGTCGACGCGGGTGCCCTTCGGCAGCGGATCGTCGGAGCGGATGAAGACGCCGGTCCGCGAGATGTCGCTCACGTATTCGGCAATGAACTCCTCCATCGTGTCGAACTCGCGGTTGACGCGGACCCGCTCGGCGCCCCGACGCTGCTCGCTCATGGTCAGCCCGCCTTCTTCTTCGTCTGCTGCGCCTGGCGCAGACCGGGGGCCTCACGGCCCGTCGACGTGACGTACTCGGCGTAGCCGCCGCCGTAGACCTTCGGGCCCTCGCCGGGGACGAGCTCGAGGACGCGGTTCGACAACGCGCTCAGGAAGCGGCGGTCGTGCGACACGAAGATCATCGTGCCGTCGAAGTTCTTCAGCGCGTCGACGAGCAGATCCTTGGTGGCGACGTCGAGGTGGTTGGTGGGCTCGTCGAGCACAAGGAGATTCGGCGGATCGAAGAGCATGCGGGCCAGCACGAGGCGGGCCTTCTCTCCGCCCGACAGCACCCGCACCGGCTTCTCGACGTCGTCGCCGGGGAAGCCGAAGCAGCCGGCCAGGGTGCGCAGCGTGCCCTGGGAGGCGGTGGGGAAGTCGCCCTGCAGGGTCTCGAAGATGGTCTTGCTGCCGTCGAGGATCTCCATCGCGTGCTGGGCGAAGTAGCCCATCTTCACGCTGGCCCCGATCTCGACGCCACCCTGATCGGCGCCGAGCTGACCGGCGATCATCTTGAGCAGCGTGCTCTTGCCGGCGCCGTTCTGGCCCATCACGCACCAGCGCTCCTGGCGACGGATGCGCATGTCGACGTCGACGACGGTGCGGCCGGAGTATGCCTTCTTCACGTGGTCGAGGTGGATGACGTCGTCGCCAGAGCGCGGTGGCTTCTTGAACTCGAACTCGACGCGCTCGAAGGTGCGCGGCGGCTCGAGCTTCTCGATCTTGTCGAGCTTCTTGATGCGGCTCTGCACCTGGGCGGCGTGGGAGGCGCGGGCCTTGAAGCGGGCGATGAAGCGCTCCTCCTTCTCGAGCATCTTCTGCTGGCGATCGAACTGGGCCTGCTGTTCGCGCACCCGGATGGCCTTCTGGCCCTCGTAGAAGTCGTAGTTGCCGGAGTACGTCGTGAGCTCGCCGGCGTCGATCTCGATGACCTTCTTCACCACGCGGTTCATGAACTCGCGATCGTGGGAGGTCATCAGCAGGGCGCTGTCGGTGCTCTTCAGGAACTCCTCGAGCCAGATGATGCTCTCGACGTCGAGGTGGTTCGTCGGCTCGTCGAGGAGCATGAGCGTGGGCTTCTGCAGCAGGATGCGGGCGAGGGCCACGCGCATCTTCCATCCACCCGACAGCAGGGCCACGTCGCCGTCGATGACCGCCGGCGCGAAGCCGAGGCCGTAGAGGATGTCCTTGGCCTGGGCCTCCAGCGCATAGCCGCCCATCGCGTCGAACTGCTGCTGCACCTCGCCGAGGCGCTCACACAAGGCCTCCATCTCGTCGGCGCGGTCGGGGTCGGCGAGCCCGTGCTCGATCTCCTTGAGCTCGTGCAGCACGGCGGCGACGGGGCCCACGCCCTCCATCGCGGCCTCGAGCACCGTCATGCCCTTCATCTCGCCGACGTCCTGCGAGAAGTAGCCGATGGTGACGCCGCGCTCGACGGCGACCTGGCCAGCGTCGGTCTCTTCTTCGCCGGTGATCAGCCGGAACACCGTCGTCTTGCCGGCGCCGTTGGGGCCGACGAGGCCCACCTTCTCGCCGCGCTGGATGGTGGCCGAGGCCTCCATGAACAGGATCTGGCGTCCATACTGCTTGCTGACGGCGTCGAAGGAAATCACGGTGCGCTCCCCGTCGCCGGCTGCACCGACGACGTCGACGACGACATCGCAAACGGGATCGCACAAGGCAATGCGGTGTAACGCGCTCTCGCGTCCTCACACCCCCTCTCCACGAAGCTGGAGAGGGGGCCGGGGGGTGAGGTTGCGGTGCCGGCGGCCGTGCTCACGGCGTTCGCCTGCGACGGTGTCAGCCCTTGTCGCCCTTGTCGGCCTTCTTCTTCGCCAGCGATTCCGCCGACGTGCCGAAGATGTCGAACTGCTCCTGGTGGAACGAGCCGCGCGGCCGGACCACGACCTTGCGGCCGCAGAGCTTCTCGACGGCGTCGAGGGTCTCGCGCTCCTCGCCGAGCATGAGATCGGCCACCTCCGGGTGGGCCTGGATGACGACGACCTCCTCGATGAGGCGCGGCGCCTGTCGCATGAGGGCCCGAAGAACGTCGTAGCAGATCGTGCGCTTGCTCTTCAGGGCGCCGCGTCCTTCGCAGTACCAGCAGGTCTCCTGCAGCTGCCGGCCGAGGCTCTCACGCGTGCGCTGGCGGGTCATCTCGACGAGGCCGAGTTCGCTCATCTTCACGACGTTGCAGCGGGCGCGGTCGCTGGCGAGGGCGGCCTTCAGCGCGGCGAGGACCTTCTCGCGGTGCTCCTCGGCCTCCATGTCGATGAAGTCGATGATCACCATGCCGCCGATATTCCGCAGGCGCAGCTGGTAGGCGATCTCCTTCACGGCCTCGAGATTCGTCTTGAGGATGGTCTCTTCGAGGTTGCGCTTGCCGACGAAGCGACCGGTGTTGATGTCGATGGCGGTGAGCGCCTCGGCCTGATCAATGATGAGCGTGCCGCCCGACTTCAGCCACACCTTGCGTGACATCGCCCGCTGCAGCTCGGTCTCGATGCCCTCCCGCTCGAAGAGGGGCTCGCTCCCCGAGTAGCGGATGAGGCGCGGCAGCAACTCCGGGTCGAGCAGCTCGACGAAACGCGCGACGCCCTTCCACGTGCCCTCGTCGTCGATGACGAGCTTGTCCACCTCGGCCGTGAACAGGTCACGGGCCGTGCGCATCACGATGTCGAGTTCGGGCTGCACCAGTGCCGGCGCCGACACCACCGCGGCGCGCTTCTCGATGTCGCGCCACAGGTGCACGAGGAACTCCATGTCGGCCTGGAGCTTCTCGCGGCTCAACCCCTCGCTCACCGTGCGCACGACGAAGCCGCCGACCTCGGAGTGCGCGTCGTCCTTGAACGTCGGCTTGAGCTCCTCGAGGGTCTGGCGCAGCCGGGCGCGCTCCTCGTCGGCGGTGATGCGCCGGCTGATGCCGATGTGCTTGTGGGTCGGCATGTAGACGAGGTGTCGCCCCGGCAGCGAGATGTTGCAGGTGACCCGAGGCCCCTTGGTGCCGATCGCGTCCTTGGTGACCTGCACGAGGACCTGCTGGCCCTGCTTGAGGACCTCCTCGATCTTGCGGTCGCGGCCGCTGCGACGCTTCTTCGACGGCGGCGGCCCGGCGTTGGGCGCCGGCGTGACCGGCGCTGGCAGTGAGCCGGTGTCCTCGTCGCCGTCGACGTCGCCGGCGTGGACGTGCAGGTGCTCCTCGTCCTCGTCGTCTTCCTCCTCGGGGGGCACGACGTCGCCGACGTAGAGGAAGGCGGCCTTGTCGAGGCCGATCTCGACGAACGCCGCCTGCATGCCCGGCAGCACCCGTTGGACCCGGCCCAGGTAGATGTTGCCGACGATGCCGCGGTCGCGGTGCCGCTCGATGAAGACCTCGGCGACAACGCCGTCTTCGACGAGGGCCACGCGCGTCTCGAAGGGGGTGACATTGACGATCAGCTCATCCGCCATGGCGGGCCTCCACCTTCGGCGAACGGTCGGTCACAGGAGCGAAGTCATCGCCGTCCCTGGCGATGAACTGGCAGGGGACGCTGGCGTCGTGCTCGTAGATGAGGGCAACGTCGTCGTCGGCGCACATCGTCAGGAGCCGACGCTTCTCGGCGAGCAGCTCGATGGGGCGCAGGTCGTAACCCATGATCCACGGCATCCGCACATGCGCCGACGTCGGCACCATGTCGGCGCCGTAGAGGGCGCGACGGTCCTTCGCGCCCACGAGCGGCAGCAGCTGACCGGACGTGTGCCCCTCGCAGACGAGGGCAGAGACGTCGTCGAGGATGCGGGCCGTGCCGTTGCCGTCGTCGTCGACGAGCACGAGGCGGTCCTTCTCGATGTCGTCGAGGGGCGAGAACGAGTCGGCGCGGTAGGAGCCGCGGTCGCGCTCGTTGGGGTTGTGGGCCCAGGCCCAGTTGCGGCGGCCGACGTGCACGCGGGCCCGGCCGAAGGTCATCGCCAGGGCGCCGCCGTCGACGCTGCGGGTGAGACCGCCGGCGTGGTCGAAGTGCAGGTGGGTGAGGACGACATCGGTGACGTCGTCGACACCGACGCCGGCCTCCTGCAGGGCGGCGTCGAGGACGTCATCGACCTTGAACTGCGCCTTCTGCTTGTCGTTCCACTTGCCGCCCATGCCGCAGTCGACGAGGACGGTGCGGGTGCCGTCCTGCAGCAGCAGGCAGTTGGTGGCCATCGGGATGCGGTTCTGTTCGTCGGCGGGGATCTTCTTTTCCCACAGCGGCTTCGGGATGATCCCGAACATGGCGCCGCCGTCGAGGGCAAAGGTGCCGGTACGAACGATCGTGGCCTCGTAGCGACCCAGGGCGCCGAGGCGATGGATGCGTGACATGGGGCCTCACCGACGCGCCGACACATGGTCGGCCGCCGCAGCCAGGGAGAAGGGCAGGGGAGGGCACACACGCCGACGGCGGCACGAGGCGCAAGGCCCCGGCCGCCGGAGACGCGACGACGACGTCGTCAGATGATGCCGCGGCCCCGCTTCTGCGGCTGCGTGCCGGTGAAGGTGCCCTTGATGCGCCCGATGCGGGCGATGCGGCGCTCGGCGAGGGCGTTGGCCGCGCGGTTCGTCGTGATCTTCTCGTCGCGGGCGATCTGGTAGATCGTCGTCACGATGTTGTAGATGCTCGCCGCCTGCTGCACGGCGCGCTCACGGTTGTAGCCCTCGAGCTCGTTGGCGACGTTGATGAGGCCGCCGGCGTTGATGACGTAGTCGGGCGCGTAGAGGATGCCCTTCTTGTCGAGGGCGGCGGCGTGCTTGTCCTCGTCGGCGAGCTGGTTGTTCGAGCTGCCGGCGACGATGCCGCACTTGAGCATCGGGATCGTCTCGTCGTTGATGACGGCGCCCAGCGCGCAGGGGGCGAAGACGTCGCAGGCGACGCCGTAGATGGCCTCGGGAGCGACGACCTCGACACCGCGGAAGTCGTTCGACGCGCGGCGCAGGTTCTCCTGATCGATGTCGGTGACGACGACCTTCGCGCCGTCGCGCGTGAGGTGCTGCACGAGGTGGTAGCCGACGGCGCCGACGCCCTGGACGGCGACGACCTTGCCCTCGAGGCTCTCGCTGCCGGTCTGCCACTTCACCGAGGCCTTGATGCCTTCGTAGCAACCGAGCGCGGTCACGGGCGACGGGTCGCCGGAGCCGCCGAGCGCGCGCGAGATGCCGGTGACGTAGTCGGTCTCCATGCGGACCCACTCCATCTCGCGGACGGTGGTGCCGACGTCTTCGGCGGTGATGTAGCGGCCGGCGAGGCCCTGGATGAAGCGACCGTAGGCGCGAAAGAGCGTCTCGCTCTTGTCGGTCTTGGGGTTGCCGATGATGACGGCCTTGCCGCCGCCGAGGTTGAGGCCCGCGGCCGCGGACTTGTAGGTCATGCCGCGCGACAGGCGGAGCACGTCGCGGAGGGCGTCCTCCTCGTTGTTGTAGGGCCACATGCGGCAGCCGCCGAGCGCCGGCCCCAGGGTGGTGTCATGGATGGCGATGATCGCCTTCAGACCCGAATCCTGGTCGTGGCAGAAGATGACCTGCTCGTGATCCTTCTTCGACAGCTCCTCAAACACCGGCATGACAAACCTCCAAGTGGGGAAGGGTGGACGGGCTGCCGATAGGGCAGACCCGACCGTCGCGCAACCGTGATCGTCGTCGAGGAATGCCGCGCTGACGTCGTCGCGGCGCGTCATCGACCGGGTCGGCGAGGGCGAAAAGGGCTCACGTTTCGGCACGACGGAGGCGGCCGCCAGAAACGAAAACACCACCCGTGAGGGTGGTGTTTTCTGGTGCCCAGAGCCGGAATCGAACCAGCGACACGGGGATTTTCAGTCCCCTGCTCTACCAACTGAGCTATCTGGGCTCGGCTGCGGCGGCATCTATGCACGTCGCCGCTGGCCTCGTCAAGATCATTCCTGCGACTTCTTCGTCTTCGCCGCAGCGGGGGCGTCCTCGTCGTCGGCGACGAGGGCGTCGTCGTCGTTGAAGAGCCCGCCGGGCGGCGCCAGCACGACGGGCGGGCCGGCCTGCACGAGGATCGGGGCGACGAACGGCACGAGCACGACCCGTCCGCCGGGCGTGGCCACCTCGGCGAGCAGCTGCGCGCCGGTGTCGGTGAAGCCCTTGAGGGTGCCGAGGGCTGCGCCGGCGACGTCGGTGACGGCGGCGCCGACGAGGTCGACGAGGAAGACGCCGTCGCCTTCGCCGACGAGGTCGCGGCGGCGGACCTGGAGCTCGGCGTTGACGAGGGCCTCCGCGGCGCTGCGGTCCTCGAGTCCAGCGAAGGCGACGACGCCACCGCCGGCGCTGGCAACGACGTGATCGACGGCCCGGCCGGGCAGCACGCAGCGGACGGCGCGTCCGGCGACGAGGGTGCGCCCCTTCGGGTTGTCGAGGTGGACCTTGAGGGCGCCGCGCACGCCGTGGGGGCGGCCCACGATGCCGATGCGCACGAAGCGATCGGGCTCGATGCTCATGGGCTCAGGTGTCGGTCGCCGCGCCAGCGGCGGGGTCGACCGCGCCGGCGTCGGCGCCTTCGACCGGGGCATCGAGAGCAGCCCGACGCGGACGCTCGGGCTCGAGGATCTCGAGGGTGGGCTTGAGGTTCTGCTTCGTCCCGGCCACCGCCAACAACGTGCGGAAGGCCTTGGCCGTGCGACCCTTCTTGCCAATGACCTTGCCGAGGTCGTCCTTGCCGACGCGCAGCCGATAGATCGGCTCCTCGTCGGTGCCCGCGGCGATGACCTCGACCGGAGCCGGATCATCGACGAGGGCCCTGGCGATGACCTCGACGAGGCCCTTCATCGGCGTCAGGCCTTCGGCTGCGCGGCGCGGAAGCGCGACACGAGCTGACCGACAGTCTCCGACGCCTGGGCGCCCTGCGCGACCCAGTGGTCGACGCGGGGGAGCTGGAGGGAGAGGCCGTTGGCGGCGACGCGCGGGTCGTAGGTGCCGACCTGCTCGATGAAGCGACCGTCGCGCGGGTTGCGCTGGTCGGCGACGACGACGCGGTAGAACGGCTTCTTCTTGGTGCCAGCTCGGGCAAGGCGGATGACGACCATGGTGTCCTTCAGCTGCGGGGCGCATCGCTGCGCGCGGAGAAATCGTGTCGAACGGCCGGCGGCAGGGCTGCCGGCATCGATCCGGAAAGATCAGGCCGGACCCGAAGGCACGGCGCGAGCCCCTTCTAGCGCCCCCCGCCCGGGTGTCAACGGCGCGCCGGCGGCGTCGTCGGCAGCGGTCGCAGGGCGGCCTCCACATCGACGTGCACCGGTTCGCCCGACGCCGAGGGCGCCGGCGGCTCGACCCGGGCGACCGCCGGGACGTGCCCGGGGAGCCGAAGCTGGAGCGTCCGGGCGCCGTCTCCGGGGGCGACCTCCCAGGGCACGATCAGCGGCGTGATGCCGAGCAGCCGCGGCACGCCGGCGCTCACGTCGAGCACATCGGCGCCGGCGGGGGTGGTCTTGATGCGCAGCCGGGCCGAGACGGCGGCGGTGGCGGTGGGGCCCGAGGGCGGCGGCGGCGGCGGCGGCGGATCGAGGGCCAGAAGCAGCGGATCGAGGTGGCCGAGGCGCCAGGCCAGGCCCACGCCGACGGCGACGAGGCCGACGACGACGCCGGCGACGATGGCGGCGCCGGCCCGACGGGGCTCCGGGCGGCGGGGGCCGATGCTCGAGCGCGAGCGGGAGGCCTCGACGACGACGTCACCGATGCGCCACTCACCGCTCTGGGCGAGGGCGGCGAGCGAGGACGGCGTCTGCGAGATCGACGGCGACGACGCCGGGATCGACGGCACAGACGGCTGCGAGTCCGGCGGGCTCTTGAGTGGCGGCGCCGTCTGCGACGGCGACGTCTGCTCCTTCGGCATCAGCGTGATCGGCGGGGACTCGGCGAGGGCTTCGCGGAGCTGGGCCTGGATGTCGTCGGGGACGCTCACGAGCCCCGACACCGGTGGGCCACCACCGAGTTCCTGGCGCACGCGCCGCAGACCGGCGATGACGTCGTCCATCGAGCGGGGGCGATCGGCAGCCTTCTTCTCGAGGCACGAGCGCACGAGGGCCTCGAAGGAGGCCGGCACGCCCGCCGTCGCCAGCGGCGGCACGGGATCGTGCAGGTGCTTGAGCATGACCTCGACGGCCTGGTTGCCGTCGAACGGCACGCGACCGCTGAGCATCCGGTAGAGGACGCAGCCGAAGGAGTAGATGTCGGCGCGGCCGTCGATGGGCTTGCCCTCGATCTGCTCGGGGGCGACGTAGCGCGGCGAGCCGAGGAAGGTCCCGGCCTTGGTGAGCTGTGACCCCGTCGTCGCCGTCCCGCCGCGGGTCTTGGCGAGGCCGAAGTCGAGCACCTTGACGAAGTCGGCGTCGCCCTCGCTGTCGTCGGCGTCCTGCTTCACGAGCATGACATTGCCGGGCTTGAGGTCGCGGTGGACGATGCCGGCGGCGTGGGCCTCCCGCAGCGAGCGGCAGATCTGCATCGCGATGTTGACGGCGCGGACCGGCGCCAGCGCGCCCTTGCTCAGCACCTGCGACAGCGTGACGCCGTCGAGGAGCTCCATCGTGATGTAGTAGACCCGCTCACCGTCGATGGTGGTGCTGCCGTAGTCGAAGACGGTGATGGTGTTGGGGTGCTTGAGCTTGGCGGCGGTGGCGGCCTCGAGGAAGAAGCGCCGTTGGAACTCGTTTTCGCGCTCGGGTTCGACACCCATCATCAGCTTGAGGGCGACGCTGCGCTCGAGGCTCTTCTGGTGGGCCTTGTAGACGACGCCCATCCCGCCCCGCCCCAGCACCGAGAGGAGGGTGTACTTGCCGTCGAGGACCCGTCCGAGCAGGGGGTCGTTGTCGGTGGAAGACCGACTCATTGGTTGGGTCCGGAGCGTGGCACGTCCGATCCAACGACAGAAGCGGCAAGACGATCCCCGGCGGCGGCCCGGGTGTGCGCGCATCACACCGGGACACACATCGCGATCGGGCGGGTTGCGCACCCCGACGCCTGCGCAACTGCGCGGATTGTGCAAACGCTGCGCAGTTCGGGCGCCTGGCGCGCTCCGGCCTCCGGCATTTGTCCGATCGCGGGAAGCGGGTCGCTTCCGGATGCGACGATCGGGTGCTGGCACGCCGCCTGCTTTTGGTTCCTGCGTCCCGCCAAGGAGCCCACCATGAAGACCCTCATCGTCGCCGTCGCCGCCGCCCTCGTCTCCGCCTCCGTCGCCGTGGGCTCGGGCGGTGTCTTCACCGGCGAGGGCAACTTCACCGGCGTCATCAACGAGCGCGAGCTCGCCGTCTCGATGCCGCTCTCGGGCGAGGCCGCCGACGCCCTCATCCCCTTCATCGAGAAGGCCGCGCGCGAGGATGGCCTCACGCGGATTCGCGCCTACGACCACGCCATCTTCATCCCCCTCGAGCAGGCCAACCTCTCGTTCGTCAACGACAAGGGCAACCTCACGATGCACGTCGCCGTCGAGAGCGAGTACCGCTTCAAGAAGGCCGAGCGCCACGCCGCCCTCGAGGCCCTCAAGGCCCGCGGCAACGGCCTCTTCGCCCGCGCCCTCATGCTCCAGGGCGCTGCGCGCTGAACCAACGACGACGGCGAGGACGACGACGAACGGGGCCGCAAGGCCCCGTTCTTCATGCGCGATGGATCATCGCTCAGAGCGCTTCGAGGGCCGCCATGACATCGTCGACGTGGCCGTCGACCTTCACCTTCGGCCAGGCCTTGCGGACGATGCCCTTGCCATCGATGAGGAACGTCGAGCGGATCGTGCCCTCGACCTCCTTGCCGTACATGACCTTCTTGCCCCAGGCCCCATAGGCGGCGTGGGCGACGAGGTCGGGGTCGGACAGCAGCGGGAAGTTGAGCGACTGCGCCGCGCGGAACTTCTCGTGGCTCTTGAGGGAGTCGCGGGAGACGCCGAGGACGACGGCGCCCTTCTGCTTCGCGCGCCCCAGCTGGTCGCGGAAGTCGCAGGCCTCGACGGTGCAGCCCGGCGTGCTGTCCTTCGGGTAGAAGTAGAGCACCACCGGCGTGCCCTTCAGGGCGGCGAGGCTCCAGGTCTTGCCGTCGTCGCCCGGCAGCGAGAAGGCCGGCGCCGGCTGGCCCTCGAGGGTCGAGGTCGTCGTCACCTTCGGGGCCGAAGCCTTCGCGGGCGCCTTCTTCGTCGTCGCCGTCGCTGAGGGCGTCTTCTTCGCAGGCGCCTTCTTCGTCACCGTCTTTGCGGGCGCCTTCTTCGTCGGCGCAGGCGCCTTCGTCGTCCTCGTCTTCGCGGGCGCCTTCTTCGTCGTCTTCTTCGCGGGCATGGTCATTCCTCGTCTTCGGGGGCGGGGTAGGCGAGGCCGAGGGCCTCGGTGGCGGCGGCGTCGGGATCGCTGCGGACGCGCTCCTGCTCGGCGAGGGGCAGCACCTCCTCGACGAAGGTGGTGGCCTCGGTGATGAACGTGAGGAGCTTGTCCTGGCGTTCGCCGGCGCGCATGCGCTCGGCATACTGACGCCCCTTCACCGCGCAGGCGAAGCGCAGCCGCATCGGCGCCTCACTGGCGGCGAGCAGGCCGCCGTAGTCGAGCCAGGCCCGGGCGACGCGCTCGGGCGGCACCGTCGTCGGCGTCGACTCGGCCACCTTGAGGGCGCGCTGCAGGAGGTCGAGGGCCTCGCGGGGCTGCTCGCGCTGCAGCGCGATCTCCGCCTGGCCGAGCAGCACGTCGACGGCGATGTCGGCGCGGTTGGCGGCGGTGGCGCCGGTGAGGGTGCGCTCGAAGAGGAGGGCCGCCGGATCCCACGCCTTGAGGGCGAGGTGGGTCCGGCCCAGCGTCGTGCCGAGCTCGAGCATGGCGCCCCGCTGCAGGGCCTCGCCGCCGACGAGGGCCTCGCCGTCGTCGAGGGCGCCGCGCAGCAGGCGCAGGGCCTCGGCGTACTCGCCGAGCTCGAAGCGCGCCATGCCGAGCACCCGGCGGGCCTCGATGCCGGTGGGGCTGTCGAGGGCGCCGTCGACGGCGTCCACCGCGCGTGTGCCGAGGGTGGCGGCGTCGGAATAGCGACCGAGGCGCAGCGCGACGTCGGCGAGGACGATGCTGCTGTCGGCGTCGTCGAGGATGCCGGCGGGGACGGCGTCTTTCCTGGCCCAGGCCTCGTCGAGGTGGCCGGTGACGGCGTGCAGCCGCAGCAGGGCCCGCTGGGCGTCGACGTTCCAGGGCGACAGGGCGACGGCGCGGCCGAGGTCGGCGCGGGCCTGGTCGGCGTCGTTGTGGGCCACGGCGCGTTGCGCGTTCTGCACCCACAGCCGGGAGTCGTTCGGGTTGAGGGTGAGGGCCCGGGCCCAGGCGTCCTCGCTGGCGTCGGGGCGGGTGCCGGCGAGCTGCACGACATCGACGGCGCCGAGGATGACGAAGACGCCGATGACGACGGTGGCGATCACGGCCCTGCTGTTGGACACCTCGGCGCGGCGGGCGTCGGCGAGCTCGCGGCCCGAAAACAGGGGGCCGGCGAGGGCGGGGTCACGGAACTTCCAGACGAAGGCGTCGACGACGAAGTGGTGCAGGTTCACGATGGCCTGCACGATCATGAGGCTGACGATGAGGTCGTAGCCGAAGCCACGCGACATCAGCCAGGGACCGGCGGTGAACAGGGCGACGCCGACGGCGACGACGGTGCCGGCGAAGGCGAGGCCGTCGAAGCGGCGGCCCGTCACCCGGGCGAGGCGTCCCTCGACGAAGGTCGTGATCCACAGGTACTGCGCGCAGTGCAGGAGGGCCGCGGCGCCGCTCACGTAGATGAGGCTCGAGCCCGCCTGCATCAGCCCCGGCACGATGAACCACACGAGGCTCGTCGACAGCAGCGCGCCCGTCGTCAGCAGCGCCACCGGCGGCGCGCCCCGACGACGCAGCCGCAGCATCACGCCACCACCGAGGAGCAGCGCGGTGACGGCGGCGACGACGGCGGCGGCCCAGGCGGTGTCGGGCGACAGGCCGAGGCGACGCAGGAAGGCCTCGGAGATCCCGCTGTGGATGGCGGCGA
>Ga0172372_10000862_pt1 | contig 46932 bp, 36 predicted proteins | sample LakKiv5m_2_FD_114544 | JGI IMG/M metagenome (GOLD analysis project Ga0172372, IMG submission 114544) | Freshwater microbial communities from Kabuno Bay, South-Kivu, Congo - kab_092012_9.5m | ecosystem: Environmental > Aquatic > Freshwater > Lake | place: Democratic Republic of the Congo...
AAAAAGGCCGCTTTGGGCCTTTTTCAGCAACCCTGCCAGGTACTTCTGGGCCTCGTCTCCGACGAGGCCGGATCAACACCTAGCAGGTGCTGAAAAACGCAAAGCCGTTTTTCAGCAGCCTGCTAGCAGGGTGGTCAAAGGCGCCGCTTTGGGCCTTTTCCGCACCCCTGCGAGCACGGCCCCCATCACACCCACGCGACCGGTTCGTGGCGACCTCCGGGGGCCCGCGCTAGCGTGACGCCATGAGCTTGATTGAGCGTTTCGGGCGCACCGCGCCGGCCGGCACCGTGCTCTTTCGCGAGGGCGAACCCGGCAAGGACATGTACGTCATCCAGAGCGGCAAGGTCCGCCTCACCCGCACCATCCGCGGCGTCGAGAAGATCCTCGCCGATCTGCCGGCCGGTGAGTTCTTTGGCGAGATGAGCATCATCAACGAGAAGCCGCGCACGGCCACCGCCGTCGTCCTCGAGGATGCGCAGCTGCTCGTCCTCGACCCGCGCACCTTCGAGGCCATGATCAAGGCGAACACCGAGATCGCGGTCCGCATGATCAAGAAGCTCGCGGGCCGCCTCGACATCGCCAACGCCCAGATCGAGAACCTGCTCCTCGGCGACGCCAACAGCCGCATCGTCCACGCGCTGCTGACGATGTGCCACAACGGCGCCCCCCGTGGCGACGACGGCGCCGTGCACCTCACCACCGACCCCGACGCCCTCAGTGAGCAGACGAGCGTCGACGTGAAGAAGACCCGCGAGGTGCTTGCCCGCCTCGAGCGCTCCCGGCTCGTCATCCCCGACGGCGCGGTGTGGCGCGTGCCGGACGTGGTGAAGCTCGCCGAGTACCTCGAGTTCCTCGAGATGCGCGAACGCTTCGGCGACGTCGGCTGAGACGAAGGAGAGGCATCGGCGGGCGCGGGCCCGCGCCGGGCTCACTCGCCGGTGACGAGCAGGACGGCGCCACCGACGCCGACGAGGGCGCCCACGGCGGCCCCGGTCCAGCCGGCCAGCGCGAGGGTGCGACCGACGGCGCGGTCCTCGAAGGGCGCGTCCGTCTGCGAGAACATCATCTCACCGGCGACACCGGAGGCGACCCCGACGGCCATGAGAGCGGCGCCTCCGCCAGCGACGATGGTGCCCACGAGGGGCGGCCCGGCCGCAGGCGGCGTGGGCGTCGGCGTCGGCGTCGCCTTCTCGGCCTCGAGGCGACGGCGCTCGGCCTCCTCCTCGGCGCGGCGGCGCTCCTTCACCTCGGCGCGGACGAGCTCGAAGAAGGTGCGCACCTTCGGCGGCGTGTCGGGCGCGAGCGTCCACTCGGGCTGGGTGCTGAGCACGGTGAGGAAGTGCAGACGGGCTTCGGTGTCGTTGCCGAGAATCCGCTCGATCTGGCCGGCGAGGTAGTGGGCCTCGAGGCGCTCGCGATCGGACATGTCCTTCCGATCCAGCAGGCCGACCAGGAGGATCTTGGCGCGCTGATAGTCGAGGTCGGCCTCGGCGGCGCGCGCCTCCGCGAGGTCCTGGGCCGGGGTGGCCGACAGCAGGAGGGACGACAGGAGGACCGCGCAGAACATCGTCTGGGACCCTACACCACGGACGTGCCAGACGGCGAGGGCGCCCCGAAACGCCAGCGCCGGGCCGCGAAGTCGACCACGACGAGGTCGTCGCCGACGGCAACGCCCTCGCGCTGCAGCAGGGCCCGCTGGACCTCCTTCGCCGCAAAGACCCCGCGGATCGACAGGTAGCCCCGGGCGTTGACGACCCGATGCCAGGGCACCTGTGCGGCCCGGTCGGCCGGCATCGCCCCGAGAGCGGTGCCCACCTGACGGGCCCGCAGCGGGTGTCCCAGGGCGGCGGCGACGTCGCCATAGGAGGCAACCCGCCCCCGCGGGATCGTCGCCACCATCGTCTCGACGTCGTCGCGCCACGCCATCGCCGCGCTCAGTAGCGGGGCACCGAGGGGTCGACCTGCTGTGACCAGGCGTCGATGCCACCCTCGACGTTGTAGATGGTCTTGAAGCCCTGACGCAGGAAGCTCTCGGCTGCGGCCTGACTGCGGCCGCCGTGGTGGCACATGAAGTACAGCGGCGTGTCCTTCGGCAGCGTCGCGATCTCGGCGCGCACGCCGTCATTGACGAGGATGGCCCCGGTCACCCGGGCGGTCGTCCACTCGTCGAGGGTGCGAACGTCGTAGAGGCGCAGCGGCGTCGACGCTGCGTCCATGCGGGCCTTCAGCTCCTTGACCCCGATCTGGCGCACGCGCGGCGGCTCGTTGGGGTTGTCGATGCGGAAGCCGCTCTGGGGCGAGGTGACCCAGTCGATGACGACGCCGTCGGCGCGTTTTGCGCTCTGGGGATCGAGGCGGATCGCGATCCCCTCGCTCTCGCAGGCGACGTCGCCGGCGAGGGCCGGGCCGAAGGACAGACTGTGCTGGAAGCGGCCGTTGACGCCGACGCGGAGGAACCGGTGCTCGGCGGGCTCCTGATCGCGGGCCCCCTTCAGCACGTCGGCGGCGGCCGGCGTGATCCGCACGGTCACCGGCTTCGGCGCCACCTTCTCGACGCCAAGCAGGCGGTGGAGTTCGCCCGAAGCGTAGAGGTCCTTCGTGATGTCGGCGCCGCCGACCAGCTCACCGCCAATGTAGAGCTGGGGGATCGTGGGCCAATCCGCCCACACCTTGATGGCCTCCCGCATCTCCGGGTCGGCCAGCACATCGAAGGTCGTGTAGGCGGGCAGCAGCTCGTCGAGCATCTCGACGACGGTGGCTGAAAAGCCACAGCGCGGCTGCTGGCGCGTGCCCTTCATGAAGAGGACCACGCGGTCAGACGAGAGGAGTGATTCGATGCGCTGTGCCAGGGCTGGAGCGACCTGTCCCATGTGTGACTCCTGAAACTTTGTGGCTCGGGGTGTATCGACGATGATCGGTCCTGCCATGGGGGAACTGCCGGTCCTCGAAGACGATGGATCCATCCACTGGGCGAGCCGCGACGCGGCCCTCGCCGAGTGGGATCGCACCATCGGCCGTGGCGTCGTCATCGTCCGGACCGACCGGCGGCTCGGCCCCCTCGAGCAGCTGCGGGTCTCGTTGCAGGCCGGGGGCGTCGAGGTCATGCCCGCCCTCGACGCCGAGGTGATCCGCCCCGAGGCGGGCCGCGCCACCCTGCGCTTCGTCGCCGGTCCGCTCGCCCTGCCCCCGGCGCTCCTCGTCCGCCCGGCCCACAACCCCTTCGCCGCCACCGCCGCCGTCGTCAGCCCGGTGGCGTCGAACCCGTTCGCCGCGCCGCCGGCGTCGACGACGCCCCCGCCGACCGTGGCCGCCGCCGGGGTCGTCGTGGCGCCCGCCCACAACCCCTTCGCCACCCCCGCCGCCCCCGTCGCCCTGGTTGGCATCGGTGCCGGCGACGACGACGACGGCGACGTCATGCCGGCGCCCGGTCTCCACCGCCGGGCGCCGGTCCCCACCGCCGCCGCGATCGCCATCGACGACGGCGGACCGCCCGCCTCCGCGCCTGCACCTGCATCGTCACCCGTGATCGCCCTCGACGACGGCGGACCGCCCGCCTCCGCGCCTGCACCTGCATCGTCACCCGTGATCGCCCTTGACGACGGCGGACCGCCCGCCTCCGCGCCCTCGTCACCCGTGATCGCCCTCGACGACGGCGGACCGCCCGCGTCCGCGCCCTCGTCACCCGTGATCGCCCTCGACGACGGCGGACCGCTCGCCTCCGCGCCTGTACCTGCATCGTCACCCGTGATCGCCCTCGACGACGGCGGACCGCCTGCCTCCACGCCTGCACCTGCATCGTCACCCGTGGTCGCCCTCGACGACGGCGGACCGCCCGCCTCCGCGCCGACATCGGTGCCCGGGCTCACGGTGACAGCGACGCCGCAGCTGCCGACAGCCCCCGTGCCGGCGCCGGCCACGCCGCCGGCGGTGCCGTCGACGCCGGCGGCGAACGCGACCCAGAACATCGACGCTGCGCCCCTGCGAACGGCGCTGCCGCCCTACTTTTCCGGGGACTGTCTGCGCTTCGCCGGCCCCGAGGACCTCAAGGCCGCGCGGGGCGACCTGCTCACGGTGGGCGCCGTCCTCGCCGTGAGCGACGCGCCGCCGCCAGCGACGCCCATCGAGGTGCGCCTCGCTGCCGGCGCCGTCGAGAGCCGGAGCCGGGTGCGTGTGACGATCGCCCAGGCCCAGCGCGGCACCGTCGTCGTGCAGGCCGCCCGCCGCGACGATTGGCGCCCCGTCCTCGACGAACTCGAGCGGCCCTGGCCGGCCGCCCCGCCAGCGCCGGGGACGGGTGGTGTGCCTGCCACCACACCTGCGTCCTCGTTGACCGCCTTCACGTTCCCGAAGAAGGGCACGGTGACGAACCCGCTGACGGTGCAGGGGATCCTCGCGATGCCGCTGCACCGCAGCGTCACCGAGGGCGACATGAAGACCCCCGCGCTGCCGCTGCTGCTGCGCTGGCTGCGGACGACGCGCGGCATCTTCCGCCTCGAGCTCAACGCCGAGGGACAGCCGGCCTACACGCTCATCATCGTCGACGGCCGCGAGGCCCGCTCGCCGGTGTCGCTGGCGACGCTCGGCAAGTCGATGGCCCACCACCGCTTCACCTACGAGCTCACCGAGCTGCCGCGGGCCCCGAGCCTCAGCCACACCGGCCGCGTGCTGCACCTCATCGTCGAGGTCGTGCGGGCGCTGCTCGCCCAGCACCAACCCGAAGACATCGCGTCGGTCTTTCCGCACACGCGGGACCCGCGCCTCGTGCGCGCCGTCGGCTCCGTCGCCGACGCCCTCGGCTTCCCGGGCCCCCACGCCCGCCTCGTGAAGTCGGCCATGCAGGGCGACCTCAGCGTCCTGCAGGTGTCGCGCAGCCCGGCCGGCGGGCGCGTCGCCTGGGATGTCCTCGTCGCCCTTGAGCTCTTTGGCGGCCTCGCCTTCTCGACCGAGACGGCCGATGCAGACGTCCTCGCCGCCTCGGATGCCGCCGCTGCCGCCCACTCCGCGAAGAGCACCGAACGCCCGGCGCTCCTCGACAAGGACCTCTTCGGCGTACTCGGCCTGCACTGGTCCTGCTCTCCAGCCGACGTCACCGAGGCCTACCAGCGTGCCCGCCGCGAGTACGGGCCCGGCGGGTTCAAGCGGCCCCCGAATGCTGCCCTCGCCGACGAAATCATGAAGAAGATCGAGGAGGCCGGTCGGGTCCTTCAGTCCACCGAGAGTCGCCGCAACTATCGGCGGGCGACGTTCAACATGGTGTGGCCGCACCAGGCCCAGCTCCTCGTGCAGCAGGCCAGGATCGCCATCTACCGGAAGGACGCCGTCGAGGCGAAGAACCTCCTCGCTGCGGCCCAGGACATGTCGCCGTCGCCGGAGGCCCAGCACATGCTCGACGCCCTCAACAAGGCCGGCTGAAGAACGGATCGACGGCACCGGCCCCGCCTGCTACCTGCACACCTGTGCGGGTCGCCATCCTCGGGTCCGGCAGCAAGGGCAACTGCCTCGTCGTCGAGGCTGGCGGCAGCGTCGTGCTCGTCGACGTCGGCTTCGGGCCCCGCGAGGTGCGGCGGCGCATGCAGCACCTCGACCTCGACCTCCACGACATCGACGCCATCGTCATCACCCACGCCCACGGCGACCACGTGAAGGGGGCTCGCCAGCTCGCCGGCAGCCTCCACGTGCCGACGTACGCCACCGAGGCCACGCGGCGCTTCGCCAGCACCTTCACGGCGTTCAAGGGCCACGTCCCCGTCGTGCCGGGCGAGCACTTCACCGTCGGCACCCTCACGTTTTCGCCCACCAAGACCTGTCACGATGAGCCCGGCAGCGTCTGCTACGCCATCGACGACGGCGACGAGGCCTTCGCGATCTGCACGGACCTCGGGCTCGTCGACGAGGGCGTCGCCGCCGGCCTGCGCGGCGTCGACACGTTGATGCTCGAGTTCAACCACGACCGGCACATGCTGCAGACGGGCCCGTACCCGACGCACCTCAAGCGGCGGGTGGGCTCGAAGTACGGCCACCTCAACAACGACGACGCCGCCCGGCTCCTCGGCATGGCCGTGACGCCGTCGCTCTCGCGGCTGCTGTGCGCCCACCTCTCCGAGGTGAACAACACGCCCGACAAGGCCCTCGCGGCGGCCCGCGCCGTCGTCGACGGCCGTGACATCGACGTCGCCGTGGCCCCGCAGCACGCGCCCACCGGCTGGCTGCGGGTGCGCTATCGCCGCGACGGCAAGGCCAGCCCCGCCCCGCGGGCCGCGCCGCGCATCGACCGCGCCCGGGTGGTCGACGCCGTGGTCGACGCCGCCGTGCCCCGCACGACGACAACAACAACGACAACGACGACGGCGACGGCGACGGCGACGGTGACAGCGGGTGCGGCGCCGCGCCCCGTCCAGATCCCCTTGCGCGACGTGGTGCGGGAGCGGCAGATGCGGCTCTTCGGCCCGGCCAGCGCCGCGGCGACGACGACGGCCCGACCCTCCAAGGAGCGACGATGATCCCCCGCTACAGCACGCCCGAGATGACGCGCCTCTGGTCCGAGGCCCACCGCGCCCGCCTGTGGCTCGACGTCGAGATCGCCTGCGTCGCGGCCTGGGAGAAGCGCGGGGTCATCCCGGCGGGCACCGCCGACACGCTCACGGCCCGCGCGGCGACGGTGGACCTCGAGGCCCTCTGTCGGCGCGCGCTCGAGATCGAGGCCGTCACCCAGCACGACGTCATCGCGTTCCTGTCGGCCTGCGAGGAGCTGCTCGGCGCCGAGGCCCGCTACCTGCACTACGGCATGACCTCGTCCGACGTCGTCGACAGCGCCTTCGCCCTGCAGCTCGTCGCCGCCGGCCGCCTCCTCGATGAGGCCCTCGTCGGGCTGCGTGAGGCCCTCGCGAAGCGCGCCGTCGAGCTCAAACGGGTGCCGTGCCTGGGCCGCACCCACGGGCAGGCCGCCGAGCCGACGACGTTCGGGCTCAAGCTGCTTGGATTCGTGGCCGAGCTCGATCGCGGTCGGCAGCGCCTGCGCCTCGCCATCGACGAGGTGAACAGCGGCAAGCTCGCGGGCGCCGTCGGCAACTACGGCAACATCCCGCCGGGGGTCGAGGCCGACACACTGGGGGCCCTCGGCCTGCGCGTCGAGCCCGTCGCGACCCAGGTGGTCCCGCGCGATCGCCACGCGATGTTCTTCGCGACCCTCGCCGTGATCGGCGGCGCCATCGAGCGCCTCGCCGTCGAGGTGCGCCATCTGCAGCGCCACGAGGTGAAGGAGGCCTTCGAGCCCTTTGGCCGCGGCCAGCGTGGCAGCTCGGCGATGCCCCACAAGAAGAACCCGATCCTGTCGGAGAACCTCACCGGCCTCATGCGCCTGCTGCGCAGCTACGCCCTGGCCGCGATGGAGAACCAGGCCCTCTGGCATGAGCGCGACATCAGCCACAGCAGCGCCGAGCGCGTCCTCGCCCCCGACGCCACCACCGCCCTGCACTTCGCGCTGCGCCGCGCCACCCGCGTCGTCGACGGGCTCGTCGTCGACGAGGCCGCGATGAAGAAGCACCTCGACAGCGCGGGCGACACGGTGTTCTCCGGCGGCGTCCTGCTGGCCCTCGTCGAGAAGGGCGCCTCACGTCACCAGGCCTATGAGTGGGTGCAGCGGGCCGCCCTCGGCGGCGCCGGCGTGCGCGAGCGGCTGAAGGCCGACGAGGACGTCACGAAGCTGCTGTCGCCGGCGGCCATCGACGGGCTGTTCTCCCTCGACCACCAATTGCAGCACGTCGACGTCATCTTTGCCCGCGTGTTGTGAGACGCCTGGTGTGCTCCGCGCGCGTGTAGCGCCACGACGGGCGCCCACCCCACGACGGGCGCCCACCCCACGCGGCAGCGGGGATTCAAACTCCTGGGCGGAGCCCAGGAGTTTGAATGATCAACAATATTCGGGCGCGAAGCGCCCGAATCCGGGCGCTCGCGCCCGAAATCAATCAGCGCCGGAGCCCTTTGTAAAAGTCAGAAGGATACGCCGGCGCGCAGGGCCGGCTGCACGATGGTCGTCTGGGGATCGAGCACGTTGATGTCGACGCCACCCGAGACCTGGACGTGGGCGACGATGATGCGGGCGCCGACGCTGTAGCGGTCGATGCGGTTGTCGGCGTAGCTGACGACGTCGAAGACGACGTTGTCGTCGACGTTGCCGGTGTTGAGGGGGTTCGTGTCGACGAGGCGCGTGCTGCCGTTCACGAAGACGCTCTGGTAGCCGAAGAAGGGGCAGAAGTTCACCATGCCGAAGAGGCCGAAGCCCTTCGACACCGTGCCGCCGGCGGTGACGGTGAGCAGGTCGAGGTCGTCGCTGCCGACGACGCGGTTGATGCCGGCCTGCACGGCGATGTCGGGGATGAAGACCCACCAGTGGGCGCCGGTGAAGCCCTCGTTCAGGGCCAGGCGGACGTTGGCGCCGAGGTTCAGCATCTGGCTCTCGATGAGCCACTGGGCGCCGAGCTCCACCTCGGAGGCGAGCGGGACAGGCAACACGAAGCCCTTGCGGGCCCGCGCGCCCAGCGTCATCGGCAGGCGCGAGCCCTTCTGCTCGAGGGCATCCTGCCAGTAGCCACGATCGATGCTGACGGGGTGGAAGGCGTAGTCGACGGCGAAATCGAAGCCGGAGATGCCGGTGGTCTCGGCGGGCTGCAGCCCCGACGGCGTGAAGATCAGACCCAGCTCGCGCACGAGGGAGCGGAAGTCCTCATTGCGCACGACCGGGTTGGCGGGGTCGGTGGTGTCGACGAGCCCGAGCAGTTCGATGTCGTTCGGACCAGCCGCGGCGGGGGCGGCGGCGACGACAGCGATGGTGAGGGCGAGGACGGCTCCGGGTCGCATCCGGCCATTTGGCGCTGCCCTTGGGGCCACCGTCAAGTTTCCTCGGCGGAGGCCCCGCCGAGCACGGCGGCCGCCAGGCGAACGGGCCGTTCCCGGATCCACCGCGATCCACCAGCGCCCGGTAACGAGATCAGGGCTGAACATCCAATCACCCACCACATCTGGTGGTGATCGGCGGCGAGGTCGCGGGATCTTTCGCCGCGTCCGGCTGCGATTGACACGCAATTTCACGCCCTCCTACAGTCCGCGTGGATCAAAGTGGGATCTGGTGGTGATTCAGGGATCACTGCCGATCGCGACGCCGGAGCCGGTCATGTTGATGGGGCAGCACCACGTCCTGATGGACGAGAAGGGCCGGGTCGCCTTCCCCGCCGCCCTGCGTGCGCTCGTCGACGGCACAGCCGCCTCCGACGACGGCGGCCGCTTCGTCCTCACCCAGTCCCTCTACGACCCCTGCCTCGTCGGTCAGACCGAGGCGGCCTTCGCCGAGAAGGCCGCGAAGATCCGCGCGCTGCCGCCGTCGAACCCGGCCGTCTCCCTCTACAAGCGCTTCGTGATCGCGACGGCCTGCATCGTCACCGTCGACAAGGTCGGCCGCATCGGTGTGCCGAAGGAGCAGCGCGAGTACGCCGGCCTCGAGCGCGAGTGCATCTGGCTCGGCATCGAGGACAGCGTCGAGCTCTGGAACCGCGCCCGCTACGAGGACCTGCGCCGCGCGACGTCGCCGGTGGACCTCGCCGCGGCCCGCGACTTCCTCGGTGGGCACGGCCTGTGAGCGACGTCGTCGTCCCTGCCCGTCGCGGCCATGTGCCGGTGATGCCCGAGGCGTGCCTGCGCGAGCTGGCCGTGCAGCCGGGCCAGATCGTCTGCGACTGCACAGCCGGCGGTGGTGGTCACCTCGAGCGCTTCGCCATCGCCGTCGGCGACGGCGGCCGCGTCATCGCGCTCGATCGCGACGACCGCGCCTTCCGCGACGACGCTGCTGGCGGCGTCGCGAAGCGCTTCCCGCAGGTGACGCTGCTGCGGCATCCGTTCTCCGAGCTGCCGCTCGCTCTCGCCACGCAGGGCCTCACGAAGGTCGACGCGGTCTTTGCCGACCTCGGCGTCTCGTCGTTCCAGCTCGACGAGGGGGAGCGCGGCTTCTCGTTCCAGCAGGACGCGCCCCTCGACATGCGCATGGATCGCTCGCGGGGCGAGACCGCCGCCGAGCTCATCGCCCGCCTCGAGGACGACGAGCTCGCCGACGTCATCTACCTCTACGGCGAGGAGCGGCAGAGCCGGCGCATCGCGCGCAGCCTCAAGCGCCACGCGCCGCAGACGACGGCCCAGCTCAAGGACGCCGTCGTCGCCGCCACCGGGCCGGCCCGTGGGCGCATCCATCCGGCGACGAAGACGTTCCAGGCCCTGCGCATCGCCGTGAACGGGGAGCTCGACGAGCTCAAGGCGCTGCTGGCGGCGCTCCCCGAGGTGCTGAAGCAGGGCGGGCGCGCCGGCTTCCTCACCTTCCACAGCCTCGAGGATCGCCTCGTGAAGCACGCCTTCAAGGCGGCCGGCTTCCACCCGACGACGAAGAAGCCCGTCGTCGCCGACGAGGCCGAGACCGACGAGAACCCGCGATCCCGCTCGGCGAAATTGCGCGTCGCGATCTTCGACCCCACGCGACCGGCCGGCAAGCAGCCCCGCTACCGCAAGGACGACGACGCCGACGACGACAGCGACGACAGCGATGACCGCGACACCGACGGCGCGGAGGACTCCCGATGACGCTCCGCCCCCACTCCTCCGGCACCGACCTGCAGAAGGCCCTCGCCTTCGTCGTCGCCTTCGGCGTCGTCACCGCCGTCCTCGTCGGCTTCGTGCGCCTCAAGAGCCTGCAGGTCGAGGCGGGCTACCGCGTCCACGACCTGCGCATGCGGCTCGTCACCCTCGACCAGCAGCGCGCCGCCCTCGAGGTGGAGCGCGCCGCCCTCGCGCGACCGCAGCGCATCGCCCACTTCGCCCGCACCCAGCTGGGACTCGTCCACGCCGAGGCCGCGCTCGCGACGCCGCCGCCGGCGAAGGGCTTCGCCACGGCTGTCCCCCCCCCGCCGGCGCCGCCGTCCCCTGCGACGGAGCCCGACCCCGCCTCCGGAGGCCAGCCATGATGCGGCCCATCCCCGTCGATCGTCAGCGCACCGCCTCGCGTGAGGCCCGCCGCCCGGTGCCGGCCGCCCGCTGGCGCGTGTGGGTCGTCGTCGCCGCCATCGTCGTCGGCTTCACCGGCGTGTTGTGGAAGTCGGCCCGGCTGCAGCTCGTCCTCGGCGACGACCTGCGCGGCCTCGCCGAGGAGCAGTACCTCCGCAAGGTGACGGTCACGGCGCCGCGCGGCGCCGTCCTCGATCGCGAGGGCCGTCAGCTCGCCGTCAGCCTGCCGGCCTGGTCGGTCTTCGCCGAGCCGCGCCGCATCGTCGACGTCGCCGGCACCGCCGAGCGCATCGCGACGGCGATGGGCGTGAGCGCCGCCGAGATCACGAAGAAGATCGACAACAAGCGGGCCTTCGTGTGGATCGAGCGCCGCGTCGCCCCCGACGTCGCCGACCGCGTGAAGGAACTCGACCTCCCGGGCGTGGGCATCCGCAAGGAGTGGCGCCGCTCGTGGCCGAACAAGCAGCTCGCGGCCCAGGTGCTCGGCGCGGTCGACATCGACGGCGCCGGCCGCGGCGGCATCGAGCAGGCCCTCGACGACCGCCTCGCCGGCCGCACGACGCGCCTCGACGCCTTCGCCGACAACAAGGGAGATCGCATCGCCGTCCTCGACGGCGACGACGGCGTATTCGACCTCGCGGCCCTCGCCGGCGACGAGGTCGTGCTCACGATCGATCTGCCCCTGCAGCAGGCGGCCGAGGAGATCCTCGAGGTCACGCGCGCGACCTTCGACGCGAAGTCGGCCTGGGCCATCGTGCTCGACGCAAAGACCGGCGCCATCCGCGCCGCCGCCCAGTCGCCGGCCTTCAACCCCAACACCGGCGAGGGCGACGCGCGCAACCACGGCATCGCCGACGCGATCGAGCCCGGCTCGATCTTCAAGATCGCGACCTTCGCCGCCGCCCTCGACGCCGGCGTCGTGCAGCAGACCGACCTCATCGACTGCGAGAACGGCCGCTACCAGCTCGGCCGCCACACCATCCACGACACGCACAAGTCCGGCGTCATCACGGTGCGCGACGTCTTCAAGGAGTCGAGCAACATCGGCACGCTCAAGATCGCGGAGCGGGTCGGCGAGGACCGCTTCCGCGAGGCCGTCACGCGCTTCGGCTTCGGCGCCCGCCCGGGCACGGGCCTCCTCGACGAGAGCGCCGGTCGCCTGCCGAAGCAGGCTCGCTGGGGCCAGACCCGCCTCGCGACCATCTCGTTTGGTCACGGCCTCATGGTGACGTCGCTGCAGATGGCGAGCCTGCTGCAGGCCGTCGCCAACGGCGGCGTGCGCCACCGCCCGTGGCTCGTCGAGCGCGTGCAGGCCGCCAACGGCACGATCATCGACGAGCATCAGCCGGACGGCGGCGAGCGCGTGATGCGCGAAGCGGCCGCCCGCGAGCTGCTGTCGATCATGGAGTCCGTCGTCGAGCCCGGCGGCACCGGCACCCTCGCGGCGATCCCCGGCGTGCGCGTCGCCGGCAAGACGGGCACCGCCGAGAAGGTCGACCCCGTCACCGGCCGCTACAGCAAGGAGCTGCACCTCAGCTCGTTCCTCGGCGTGGCCCCCGCCGACGATCCGCAGGTCGTCGCCGTCGTGATGGTCGATGAGCCCCATGGCGTCGTCTTCGGCGGCCAGACCGCCGGCCCGGCCTGGCGCGCCATCGTCGAGCGCGCCCTCGTGAAGGACGGCGCCGCCGGCGCCGCGGCGCTTGAGACCGCTTTCCTCGACGTGAAGAAGCAGAAGGGCAGCAAGCCCGCCCTCGTCGAGGTCACCGACGCGAAGGCGACCGAGCCGGCGCCGGGCACGATGCCGGAGCTGCGCGGCGCCTCCGCGCGTCACGCCCTGCGGGCCCTCGCCGAGCTCGACGTCGAGGTCGTCATCACCGGCCATGGCCGCGTCGTCGGTCAGGCCCCGCCGGCTGGCGAGCCGATCGCCGGTCCGGTGCAGCTCACCCTCGAGGTGCTGCCATGAAGCTCGCGACGCTGCTGTCGGGCCTCGCCCCGACCGACGTGCTGCACGCCCTGCCCGAGGTGCAGATCCTCGACGTCACGGTCGACTCACGCCGCGTGAAGCACGGCACCCTGTTCGTGGCCGCCCGCGGTGCCACGCCGAAGTCGCGCGATGGCCACGACTTCGTCGCGGGCGCGATCGCCGCCGGCGCCGTCGCCGTGATCGCCGAGCGCCCGTGCGACGCGCCCGCCGGTGTGCCGGTGATCGTCGTCGCCGATCCCCGCGCCGTGGGCGCCCGCGCCGTCGAGCGCATCTGCGGCTCGCCCTCGGGCGCCCTTTCGCTGTGCGGTGTCACGGGCACCAACGGCAAGACCACGGTGACGACGCTGCTGGCCCACATCGCGAGCGCCGCCGGCAGGAAGGGTGGCGTGATCGGCACCCTCGGCGTCGGCAGCCCCGACGCACCGAAGAAGACGGGCTTCACGACCCCCGAGGCCGAGGATCTGAGCCGCGCCCTCGTGGGCCTGCGCACCGATGGCTTCGACGTGATCGGCATGGAGGTCTCGTCGCACGCCCTCGCCACCCGTCGCGCCGACGGGGTGGACTTCGCTGCGGTGGCGTTCACGAACCTGAGCCACGATCACCTCGATTTCCACGGTACGATCGCGGCCTACCTCGACGCCAAAAAACGGCTCGTCGCCGATCTTCGTCGCCAGGGGACGGTCGCGCTCATCCCGGCCGGCAGCGGTGACGTCGAGCGCACGCTGCGCGAGGCCGCCCCCGACGCCTGGAGCTGGGCGGTCGACGGCGACGCCACGCTCAGCGCCACCCGCGTGAAGAGCGGCGCCGCGGGCCTCGCCTTCACCCTCACGTTCTCGCCGCCCGGCGGCGAGCGCCGCGTGGCCGAGGTGACGGCTCCACACCTGCTCGGGCGCTTCAACGTCGAAAACGCCCTCGTGGCCGCCGGCCTCGCCCTCGCCGTCGGCGTCGCCTTCGACGACGTCGTGGCGGGCCTCGCCGTCGCCCGCCCGCCCCGCGGTCGCATGGAGCGCGTCCCGGCGCGCGACGGTCAGCCCCTGGTCGTCGTCGACTACGCCCACACCCCCGACGCCCTCGAGCGCGCCCTCCTCACCGCGCGCGGCTTCACGGCCGGCCGGCTCATCGTCGTCTTCGGCTGCGGCGGCGATCGCGACGCCACCAAGCGGCCGATGATGGGCCGCATCGCCGGCGACATCGCCGACGTCGTCGTGATCACCGACGACAACCCCCGCAGCGAAGACGGCGACGCGATCCTCGACGCCGTCGCCGGCGGTCTGCAGGGGCGCAAGCGCCTCGTCGCCCACGCCCGGGAGCTGGGCCCCGGCACCTGGCTGCGGCAGCGGAACCGTCGTCGCGCCATCAGCGCCGCCCTGCACTGCGCCAGCGAGGGCGACGTCGTCGTGATCGCGGGCAAGGGGCATGAGACCGATCAGCGCATCGGCGACGTCGTGCTGCCCTTCGACGACGTGCGCGAGGCCACGGGCCTGCTGCAGCGGCGGCCGCGACCGGCCTTCCTGCCCCGCGACTTCATCAATGGCGTGCTCGGTCCGCCGGTGTCGGCGATCGCGGCCTCGACGTTCCTCGGGGTCTCGACGGACTCCCGCGCCATCGAGCCCGGCTGCCTGTTCGTGCCGCTGGTCGGCGATCGCTTCGACGGCCACGCCTTCGTCGAGAGCGCGCTGCAGGCGGGCGCCGCCGCGGCCATCGTCGCCGGCAACACGCCGCTCGCCGCCCGCACCGACCTGCCCCTCTACGTCGTCGACGACACCCTCGCCGCGCTGCAGGTGCTGGCCGAGCGCTGGCTGCAGGCCCTGCCCGCCACCCGCATCGGCCTCACCGGCAGCAACGGCAAGACGACGACGAAGGAGCTGCTGGCAGCGGCCCTGCGCGCCGGCTTCGGCGACGACGCCGTGCTCGCCACCTTCGGCAACCTCAACAACCACATCGGCGTGCCGCTGACGGCGCTCACCGTCGAGGCCCACCATCGCGTCGCGGTCTTCGAGATGGGCATGAACCACCTCGGCGAGATCGCGAGCTACTGCACGGTGGCCCGCCCGACCATCGGCCTCGTCGTCAACATGGGTACGGCCCACGCCGGCAACGTCGGCGGCGTCGAGGGCGTGGCCCGCGCCAAGGCCGAGCTGTTCGAGGCGCTGCCCCCCGATGGCGTCGCCGTCGTCAACGCCGACGACGCCCGCTGCGTCCGCGAGGCCCAGGCGAAGTCGCGGGCGCCGCTGCTGTTCTTTGGCACCGCACCCTTCGCCGACGTGCGCCTCGACGACGTCGTCGACGTCGAGACCGGCGGCCAGCAGCTCGCCCTGCATCGCCGGGATGAGGCCGCCGTCGTGACGATCCCCCTCGACGGGCGGCACAACGCCGACAACGCCGCGGGCGCCGTCGCCGCCGCCGTCGCCGCCGGCGTCGACTTCAAGACCGCCGTGCTCGGCCTCGCCGACGTGCACCAGGCCGGCGGGCGCCTGCAGCGCAAGCGCCGCGCCGACGGGCTCCTGATCCTCGACGACAGCTACAACGCCAACCCCGACTCGATGGAGGCCGGCCTTGATACGCTGCGGCACGTCGCGGGCGGGCGGCGCCGCATCGCGGTGCTCGGCGAGATGCTCGAGCTCGGCCCCCTGTCGGCGTCGGCCCACAAGCACATCGGCGCCGCCGCCGCCCAGTCGGGGCTGGCCACGCTTTTCGTCTGCGGCGGCCACAAGGACGACTACGCCGCCGGTGCGCACGGCGCCGGACTCAAGGACGTCGTCGTCGCCGCCGACTCCACCGCACTGGCGCCGCTCGTCGCCGCCGCCGTCGCCGCCGGCGATGTGGTGCTCGTCAAGGGATCCCGCGGCGCGCGCATGGAGCGCGTCGTCGAGGCGTTGCTCTCCGTGAGCGGGACGCCGTCGTCGCCCCGGGGAGGGCACTGAATGCTCTACACGTTCCTGTACCCGTACGTCACCGAAGCGTCGTTCCTCAACGTGCTTCGCTACCCGTCGTTCCGCATCGTGATGGCGGCGTTCACGGCGCTCATCCTCACGCTCTTCCTCTACCCGCCGTTCATCCGGCGCCTGCAGATCTTCAAGTACGGCCAGGAGGTCCGGAAGGACGGGCCTGAGGCCCACCTGAAGAAGCAGGGAACGCCGACGATGGGCGGCGTGTTGCTCCTCGGCGCGGTGTTCGTCTCGACCGTCATCTGGTCGGACGTCCGCCACGGCGCGGTGTGGCTGCTGCTCCTCGTGACGATGGGCTACGGCGCCGTCGGCTTCTACGACGACTACAAGAAGATCAAGTACAAGGACCCAGCGGGCCTCGCCGGTCGCTGGAAGCTCTTCTGGCAGTTCAGCATCGGCGCCGTCGCCCTCGGCATCTGGGCGAGCGGGCACGGCACCATCCCCTTCGACACCTCGATCAGCGTCCCCTTCGTCAGCATCAAGCTCTTCCTGCCGACGATCCCGCCGATCATCTACCTGCCGCTCGCCCTCACGCTGCTCGTCGTGGGCACGAGCAACGCCGTGAACCTCACCGACGGCCTCGATGGCCTCGCCATCGGCCCGGTCATCGTCGCGAGCTTCGTGTTCCTCGTGCTCGCCTACGCCGCCGGCACCACCCTCGCCGCGTTCAACATCGCCGACTACCTCCGCATCGTCCACGTCGAGGGCGCCGCCGAGCTCACCATCTTCTGCGCGGCAGTCATCGGCGCCGGCATCGGCTTCCTCTGGTACAACGCCTACCCCGCCCTCGTGTTCATGGGCGACGTCGGTGCCCTCGCCCTCGGCGGCGCGCTCGGCATGCTCGCCATCCTCACGAAGAACGAGCTGCTCTCGGGGCTGCTGCACGGCGTGTTTCTCGCCGAGACGCTCTCGGTGATGATCCAGTCGACGTACTTCAAGTACACGAAGAAGAAGTTCGGCGAGGGGCGCCGCGTCTTCCGCATGGCCCCGGTCCACCACCACTTCGAGAAGAGCGGCTGGCCCGAGCCACGCGTCGTGATCCGCTTCTGGATCGTGAGCGTGATGCTCGCCCTCGTCGCCCTCGCCTCCCTCAAGCTGCGCTGAGCCATCCATGACGACGACGTCGACGTTGCCCCCCTGCCCGAAGCACCTGCGCGAGCGCCGCGGGCGACACTTCGTCATCGTCGGCGGTGGCCGCACCGGCGCCGCCTCGGCGCGCCTGCTCGTCCGCGAGGGCGCCCGGGTCACCGTCGTCGACGACGGGGCGAGCGACGCCGTCCTCGCCGGTCTGCAGAAGCACGGCCTCGACACCGGCAGCGTCACCGTCGTCGCCGGCGGCATCGACGCCGCGGTCGTCGCCAGCGCCGATGTCGTCGTCCTCTCCCCCGGTGTGCCGCGGGCGCACGCGGCCATCGCCCCCATCGTCGGCCGCACCCCGATCGTGAACGAGCTCGAGGTCGGGCTCGCCGTCCTCACCCGCGACGGCGCCGACCTCGCCGCGGTGTGCATCCAGGGAATCACCGGGACCAACGGCAAGTCGACGACGACGACGATGGCGGGTGCCATCGCCACCGCGAAGGACCCGCACGCGTTTGTCGGCGGCAACCTCGGCCTGCCCCTGTGTGCGGCCGTCGCCGACGGCCTCACCGTCGGCACCGCCTCCGCGCCGCGCCTGCTCGTCGTCGAGCTGTCGAGCTACCAGCTCGAGACCCTGACGTGGTTTCCCGTCCACGCCGGCACCATCACCAACCTCACCCCCGACCACGTCGACCGCTACCCCGACGTCGACGCCTACTACGCCGCCAAGGCGCGGCTCTTCGGGCTCGTTACCGGCGGGGTCTCCCTCAACGCCGCCGACCCGCAGAGCCGGTCGTCGCTCTGGCCGGCCCTGCCGGGCGGTCGCGCGACCTGTCACTTCGATGTTTCAGGAGACACCCCGGGTGTGGAGATATCGAAGGGTGTAGCTGGCCTCGCCCTGACCGTCCGCCATGCCGGCGTCACGCGCACGCTGACGGTCGACAACCCCTTCATCGTCGGCCACCACAACCGCCAGAACGCCGCCGCCGCCGTCGCCCTCGCCGTGCTGTGCGGCCTCGACGACGCCACGATCCTGGCCGGCCTGAAGGCCTACGGCGGCATCGCCCATCGCCTCGAGCGCGTCGGCATCCACCGGGGCGTGACCTGGTGGAACGACTCGAAGGCCACCAACGTCGACGCCAGCGTCATCGCCCTGCGGAGCTTCGAGCGGGGCGTGCACCTCATCCTCGGCGGCACCGGCAAGGGCGCGCCCTATGCGCCGCTCGTCGAGGCGGCCCGGGGCCGGGTCGCGCGCGTGTACCTGATCGGTCAGGACGCGCCGACGATCCGCGCCGCCTTCGCCCACGAACCCGGCATCGCCCTGGTCGAGAGCGGCACCCTCGAGCAGGCCTGTCGCGACGCCGACGCCGTCGCCGTCGCCGGCGAGCACGTCGTGCTGTCACCGGCCTGCGCCTCCTTCGACCAGTTCCGGGACTACACCCACCGCGGCGCGGTCTTTCGCGACTGCTTCAAGGCCGCCGTCGCCGCATCGGGAGCCTCGTCATGAAGAGCGCCGCCCTCCGTGAACGCCTCGAAGCGTTCCGCCCCCGCATCGACATGCCGGCCTTCGTCGCCGTGCTCTTCCTCGTGTGCCTCGGCGTCACGATGGTGGCGTCGGCGTCGTCGGCGCTGGCGGCCCAGGCGAACCACGACGTGTGGTTCTACGCCAAGCGCCAGGCCGTCTTCGCCGTCGTCGGCGTCGTCGCCCTGTTTGTCGGTGCGTCGATTCCGCCGCGCGTCTTCGAGAAGAAGGCCTATCCGTTCCTCGCCTTCGCGTTCTTCCTCCTCGTCATCGTGCTCATCCCCGGCATCGGCCGCATGGCCGGCGGCGCGCGCCGCTGGATCGAGATCGGCCCGATCGGCATCCAGGCCGGCGAGGTCATGAAGCTCGCCCTCGTCGTGTGGCTCTCGCGATCGCTGGCGCAGAAGGTGAAAGACGGCCGCATCCTGCGTTTCTCGACGGGCGTGCTGCCCCACATGATCGTGCCGGGCCTCGCCGTCATGCTGCTGCTCGGCGAGCCCGACTTCGGCACGAGCATGCTGCTGCTCGCCGTCACGTTCGTGCTGCTCTTCGTCGCCGGCGCCCGCCTCGGGCTGCTCTTCGCGGTGATGTGCGCGGTGGTGCCCTTCGCCGTGCACCAGATCGCGTCGAGCGAGTACCGCATGAAGCGGGTGCTGGCGTTCCTTGATCCGTGGACCCACCGCAGCGACATCGGCTACCAGATCACCGAGAGCCTGATGACCTTCGGCTCGGGCGGCTTCTTCGGCGCCGGCCTCGGCGAGAGCAAGCAGAAGCTCTTCTTCCTGCCGTCGGCGCACACCGACTTCATCTTCGCCGTCGTCGGCGAGGAGCTTGGCTTCCTCGGCGCGATGGCGGTGCTCGGCGCGTTCTTCGTGATCGGCGCCCGCTCTTTGCAGGCGGCGCTGGGCAGAAACCGCCCCTTCCACGCCTACCTCACCCTCGGCCTCGTCTCGATCCTGCTGGTGCAGATGCTCTTCAACGTTTGCGTCGTGCTCGGCCTCGTGCCCACCAAGGGCATCACGCTGCCGTTTGTCTCCTACGGCGGCTCGTCGCTGGTGGCGTCGATGTTCCTCGCCGGCATGCTGCTGCGGCTCATCGACGAGGGCCTCGACGAATCCCCACTGCCCCGCCGCCGCGGCGACGACGGCGACGACGACACCCTGCCCGGGAGGCCGGCATGAGGCTCGTCATCGCGGGCGGCGGCACCGGCGGGCACCTCTTCCCCGGCATCGCCATCGCCGAGGCCCTCAAGGAGATCGATCCGTCCGCCGAGGTACTCTTCGTCGGCACGGCCCGCGGCATCGAGGTGCGCGCGGTGCCGAAGGCGGGCTTCCCCCTCGAGCTCATCGACGTCGCCGGCCTCAAGGGCACCGGCATCGCGCACCGGCTGAAGACGACGGCGAAGCTGCCGCTGTCGCTGCTGCAGTCGCGGCGCATCCTCAAGGACTTCCGCGCCGACGCCGTCATCGGGGTCGGTGGCTACGCCTCGGGGCCCCTGCTGCTGGCCGCGCGCCTGCTCGGCCTGCCGACGGCGGTGTGTGAGCAGAACTCGGTCCCCGGCGTCACGAACCGGATCCTGAGCAAGCTCGTCGACCGCGTCTACGTCACCTTCGCCGCCTCGCTCGCGTGGTTCCCGAAGGAGAAGTCCGTCCTCGTCGGCAACCCGGTGCGCAAGAGCTTCCGCGACGCCGCCCGCCGCGCCGGCGACGTCGCCGTCACGCCCGGTCGCATCTTCACCTTCGGCGGCAGCCAGGGGGCGCGGCCCCTCAACGAGGCGGTGCCGGCGGCCCTCGGGCTGCTCGTGGCAAAGGGTCGTCGCCTCACGGCGATGCACCAGGCCGGCAAGGACGCCGTCGAGGCCGTCGCCGCCGCCTACAAGGCCGCCGGCGTCGACGCCGAGGTCACGCCCTTCATCGACGACATGGTGAGCGCCTACCGCAGCGCCGAGCTCGTCATCTGCCGCGCCGGCGCCACGAGCTGCGCGGAGGTCACGGCCCTCGGCGTGCCGGCCATCCTCGTGCCCTTTCCCCAGGCCGCCGATGACCACCAGACGATGAACGCGAAGGACCTCGTTGATCAGGGTGCGGCATTCCTGCTGCCGCAGTCCGAGCTGACGCCGGCGCACCTCGCCGACGTGATCGCGGGCTACCTCGACGACGCCAGCCGGCTGCAGGCGCTGCGCGCGGCCTCGAAGACCGCGGGTCGCCTCGACGCCGCCGAGGTCGTGGCCCGCGCCGCGATCGCGGGGTTCAAGGGGCCGGCCGCCCTCGGAGGGAAGTCATGAGCACGACGCTGTTTCGCGGCCGCGTCCGCACCATCCACTTCGTCGGCGTCGGCGGCATCGGCATGTCCGGCATCGCCGAGGTGCTGCTCGATCTGGGCTTCTCGGTCAGCGGCAGCGACGCGAAGGCATCGGACACGACCCGCCGCCTCGCCGACAAGGGCGCCCGCATCCATCTGGGGCACGCCGGCAGCCACACCGACGGCGCCGACGTCGTCGTGGTGTCGTCGGCGGTGAAGGCCGACAACCCCGAGGTGCAGCGGGCCCGCACCCTTGGCGTGCCGGTCATCCCCCGGGCCGAGATGCTTGCCGAGCTCATGCGCCTGAAGCACGGCGTCGCCGTCGCCGGCAGCCACGGCAAGACGACCACGACGTCGCTGGTGGCCGCGGTCCTCAACGAGGGGGGGCTCGACCCGACGGTGATCATCGGCGGCAAGGTCAACCAGCTCGGCAGCAACGCAAAGACCGGCCGGGGCGAGACGCTCGTGGCCGAGGCCGACGAGAGCGATGGCTCGTTCCTGCGCCTCACGCCGACGATCGCGGTGGTGACGAACCTCGACCTCGAGCACGTCGACCACTACACCGGCGGCCTCGAGCAGCTGAAGGAGGCCTTCCTCGCCTTCATCAACAAGGTGCCCTTCTACGGCCTCGCCGTCCTGTGCATCGATGCCGAGAACGTCCAGGCCCTGCTGCCGCGCGTCGACCGCCGGCACGTCACCTACGGGCGATCGCGGCAGGCCGACTGGCAGGCCGAAGACGTCGTGCACAGTGGTCTGCAGTCCACCTTCACGGTGAAGCATCGCGGCGTGGCCCTCGGCCCGGTCACCCTCAACCTCGTCGGCGCCCACAATGTGTTGAACGCGCTGGCCGCGATCGCGGTGGCCGACGAGCTCGGCATCCCGTTTTCGACCACGGCGAAGGCGCTGACGGCCTTTGGTGGCGTACAGCGGCGTTTCACCCACAAAGGCGAAGCGGACGGCGTCATCGTCGTCGACGACTACGGCCACCACCCGGCCGAGATCAAGGCGACGCTGGCGGCGGCGCGCGGCGCCTACCCCGAGCGACGGCTCCTCGTGCTCTTCCAGCCGCACCGCTACTCCCGCACCGCGAGCCTCATCGACGACTTCGCCCGCGCCTTCAACGACGCCGACGCCGTCTGGGTCGCGCCGGTCTACGCCGCCGGCGAGGCGCCGATCGCGGGCGCCGACGCCGCGTCGCTCGCGGCCCTCGCCCAGCAGCACGGCCACCGCCACGCCGCCGCCGTCGACGGCCTCGCCGCCGGCGTCGCCGCGATCGCGGCCCAGGCGAAGCACGGCGACCTCGTGATCACGCTCGGCGCCGGCGACGTCACCCACAGCGGGCCCGAGCTGCTCGCGATCCTGCGCGCGCGCAGCCGCAGCGACGGAGGCACCCCGGCGTGAGCGACCGCGACCTCGCCTGGCGCCCCGCGCTGCTGGCCCGTCTCGGGGCGGTGCCCGGCCTCGAGCTCGAGGTCGACGCGCCGCTGTCGAAGCGGACCACCTTCGGCATCGGCGGCCCCGCCGACGTGCTGGTGGAGGCCGGAGATGAGCGTCAGGTGCAGGCGGTGCTCGCCGCGATCGCGGACGCCGGCGTGCCCCTCTTCGTGCTTGGCGGTGGCAGCAATCTGCTGGTCGGTGACGGCGGCATCCGCGGCGTGGTGCTCACGCTCGGTGGCGACCTCGCCGCGCTCGCGATCGAAGACGGCGGCCGACGACTCGTCGTCGGCTGCGGCTGCACCTTCCCGCGCCTCACGCGCACGGCTCTCGACCTCGGCTGGCCCGGCGCCGTCGGTTGGCTCGGCACACCGGGTCAGGTGGGCGGCGCGATCCTGATGAACGCCGGATCGCGGTGGGGCGAGATCGGCAGCGACGTCGTCGAGGTCATCGCGGTCGACGCCGCTGGCGAGCGCCGCTTCGATCGCGATCAGTGTGCCTTCGGCTACCGCACGAGCCTGTTCCAGCAGCGCGGTGTGGGTGGCGCTCGCATTGACACTTCGATCACTTCGGCAGATCAAGAATCACTGCGGTTGGTCTTGACGCGCGTGATCCTCCAATGCGACAAGTCGTCAACTGAAAAAGCGAAGGAACTTGACGCCACCGCGAAAGAGCTTCTCGCCCGTCGCCATCGGACCCAACCCAGGCTCCGGAGCGCCGGCTCGCTGTTCAAGAACCCGCCCGGTGACTTCGCCGGGCGCCTCATCGAGGCAGCCGGGTTGAAGGGGTTCACCGTGGGACGCGCGCAGGTCAGCGAGGTACACGCGAACTTCATCGTGAACCTGGGCGGCGCCATGGCGCGCGACGTCGTCGCCGTCGCCACCCACGTGCAGACCACCGTCAAGCAGCACAGCGGCGTGGACCTCGAGTGGGAGGTCCGCCGCGTCGGCGACTTCAGCGTCACCGGGGAGGCCGCGTGATGCAGCCCCAGCGCCAGACCCCGATGGGTGGCAACCACAGCCTGCGCCCGCGTCCAGCCCGCCCGACGCCGCTGCGTCCGCAGGCGTCGACGACGCAGCCACCCCGTCGCGCGGGCACGACGCCGCGTGCCCCCCTGCCCGGCGGCGATGACCCGCACGCCCGCACGAAGCGCGGCCTCAAGGCCCTGCTGCTTGCCGCGGTCGCCGCCGGCTCGGCCTTCGGTGTCATCACGATCAAGAACGTCGTCGAGACGAGCCGCCACCTGCCGCTGCGCACCGTGGCCGTGATCGGCGCCGACGACGCCACCGCCCTGTCCGACGAGCGGGCCGCCGAAGTGCGCGCCTTCGCCGACCTCGAAGAAGGCGCGCCCTGGCTCGGCGTCGACACCGCCGAGGTCGCTGCCCGCGTCGAGCGCCACCCGTTCGTCCGCGAGGCGCGCGTGCAGCGCCGTCCGCCCGACGCCCTCGAGATCGCCGTGGTGCTGCGGACGCCCGCGGCCGTGCTGCGTGAGGGCGAGCGCCTCTACCTCGTCGACGATGACGGCGAGGTCATGAAGCGGCTGCGCCCCGGCGACCACGTCGACGTCCCCCTCATCACGCTGCTGCCCCGCGAAAGCGCGGCCGGCGGCGAGACGAACGGGACGCTCCCGGGGCTGGGCGACGCGCTCGGCATCATCGAGGCCGCCGCCCGCGCGGGTCTCGGCGCCCGCCTCTCCGAGGTCGTCGCCGTCCCGGGCGCCGGCTTCGAGGTCGTCCTCGACGACGGCGCGCGCGCGCGCCTCGGAACGACCGACATCGACATCAGGCTCCGCCGACTCCTGTCGGCAGAGCAACGCCTGAAGGAGAGCGGCCGCACCTTCTCCTTCATGTGGCTCGACGACGCCCAGCGCCCCGAGAGGGTCGCTGTGCGTCTCCGGACGACGACGGAGACGTCACCGACCGGTGGATGATGACGCGCCTGCGAGAGCGGGCGGGGTTGACGTGACCGCGAGAGCGGCGCGTTGGAGGTTTGGATGGCAGCAGGCAAGCGCACGCCGCGACGTGAGAACATCGTCGTCGGCCTCGACATCGGCACAACCAAGATCTGCGCCGTCGTCGGTGAGGTCACCCCCGAGGGGGTCGACATCATCGGCATCGGCACGGCCCCGTCGCGCGGTCTGCGCAAGGGCGTCGTGATCAATATCGAGGCGACCGTCGCCGGAATCAAGAAAGCGGTCGAAGAGGCCGAGCTGATGGCCGGCTGCGAGATCCACTCGGTCTACGCCGGCATCGCCGGTGGCCACATCCGCGGCTTCAACAGCCACGGCATCGTCGCCGTGAAGGACCGCGAGGTCACCGAGGCCGACGTCGAGCGCGTCATCGACGCCGCCAAGGCCGTCGCCATCCCGGTCGACCGTGAGGTCATCCACATCCTCCCCCAGGAGTTCGTCATCGACGACCAGGACGGCATCAAGGAGCCGCTCGGAATGTCCGGCGTGCGCCTCGAGGCCAAGGTCCACATCGTCACCGGCAACGTGACGAGCGCCCAGAACATCGTGAAGTGCGCCCAGCGCTGCGCACTCAATGTCTCCGACATCGTGCTCGAGCAGCTCGCCTCGTCGCTGGCGGTCCTCGCCGAAGACGAGAAGGAGCTCGGCGTGGCCCTCGTCGACATCGGCGGCGGCACCACCGACATCGCCATCTTCCACGGCGGCGCCATCCAGCACACAAGCGTGGTCGCCATCGGTGGTCAGCACATGACCAACGACATCGCCGTCGGCCTGCGCACCCCGCAGGAAGAGGCCGAGGCCATCAAGAAGCGCTGGGGCGTCGCCTCCAGCAAGATGATCAAGCCCAACGAGATGATCGAGGTGCCGAGCATCGGCGGCCGCAAGTCGCGGGAGCTGAACCGCCAGATCCTCGGTGACATCCTCGAGCCCCGCGTGGTCGAGATCTTCGAGCTCGTCCAGCGCGAGATCGAAAAGATGAAGCTCACCGAGCTCCTCGCCTCGGGCGTCGTGCTCACCGGCGGCAGCACGCTGCTGCCCGGCATGGTCGAGGTCGCCGAGGAGGTCATCGGCCTGCCGGTGCGCATGGGCGTGCCGCGTCATGTCGGTGGTCTCGTCGACGTCGTGAAGAGCCCGATCTACTCCACTGCCGTCGGCCTGCTCATGTACGGCGCGCAGCAGGAGATGGCGGACCGCCAGCATTTCCGTGCCCGCGACGAGAACATCTACACCAAGGTCAAGAAGCGCATGAGCGCGTGGCTCGAGGACGTCCTCTGAGCCCCGCCGGTTGAAACGCCCTCACAGGCAACGCCCGCTTCTTTCGTTCCAACACTTCCAGACTTCTGAGGATTTCATCATGATCGAGTTCGAAGAGACCCCCTCCCGTGGTCCCCGCATCAAGGTCGTCGGCGTCGGCGGCGGCGGCGGCAACGCCGTCAACAACATGATCGACCGCGGCATCTCCGGCGTCGAGTTCCTCGTCGCCAACACCGACGTGCAGGCCCTCGAGGCCAACCGCGCGTCGCAGCGCCTGCAGCTCGGCAAGGACAGCACCAAGGGCCTCGGCGCCGGCGCCAAGCCCGAGGTGGGCGCGGGTGCGGCGAAGGAGAGCATCGACCGCATCGAGGAGCTCATCCACGGCGCCGACATGGTCTTTGTCTCCGCCGGCATGGGCGGCGGCACCGGCACGGGTGCGGCCCCGATCATCGCCGACGTGGCCCGCCGCGCCGGTGTGCTCACCGTCGGCGTCGTCACCAAGCCCTTCGCCTTCGAGGGCGCCAAGCGCCGCAAGCAGGCGGAGCGCGGCATCGAGGCCCTCAAGCAGGCCGTCGACACCCTGATCGTCGTCCCCAACGACCGCCTGCTCGCCATGTGCAGCAAGGACACGTCGATGATGGACGCGTTCAAGATGGCCGATCAGGTCCTCTTCAACGCCGTGAAGGGCATCTCCGACATCATCACCCAGCAGGGCGTCATCAACGTCGACTTCGCCGACGCCGTCTCCGTCATGTCGGCCCAGGGCCTCGCGCTCATGGGCATCGGCACCGGCAGCGGTGAGCGCCGCGCCCTCGACGCCGTCGAGGCGGCCATCTCGAGCCCGCTGCTCGAAGAGGTCAGCATCGAGGGCGCCACCGGCATCCTCGTCAACGTGACCGGCGGCTCGTCGCTCACGCTGCACGAGGTCAACGAGGCCATCGCGCTCATCGAGGAGGCCGCGCACGAGGATGCCAACATCATCTTCGGCTACGTCGTCGACGAGAAGATGGGCGACGACGTGACCATCACGGTCATCGCCACCGGCTTCGAGCGTGGCCGTCGCCTCGAGGAGAGCAGCGCGGCCCAGGCCACCGCGGCCCACGGCCCCACCGCGGCCCAGCAGCGCATGGACGCCGACGTCCCGACCTACATCCGCAACGGGTGGAAGCAGGGCAAGCCGGTGAGCCCGCAGGTGGAGCTGCCGATCGCCGCCGCCGTCGTGCACGCCCAGGCTGCCGTCGCCGCCATCGCGCCGCCGCAGGCGCCGGTGTGGCCGGTCGTGCACGCGCCCATCGAGGCCGTCGCCGTCGCCGCGCCGCCGGCCGCCGTCGAGGCCCCGGTGCCGACGGCCCACGAGGCCGCGCCGTCGCCGCCGACGCCGCCGCAGGCCCGCCGTGGTGTCATCTCGATGCTGCCGCCCGTCGACGAGGAGCCGGTGGTGGCCACCGCCACCGCCGCCGCGCCCCGTCGCGAGCTCGCGGCCCGGGGCTCGCCGGTGCACCGTCAGGCTGTCCAGGCGATGTCGACGTCGGGAATCGGCGAGGAGGATGAGTACGACATCCCCGCCTTCCTCCGCCGCAACGCCGAGTGAGGCCATCGTCGTCGACGATCGACCAGACGGGACGGGCGCCACGGGCGCCCGTCTCTCTTGTGCGGGCACGCGGCGGCCCCGCTGTGCCTTCTCGCGCGGGCCCTGTGGCAACGCGAACGCGCGGAGCGCTGCCGCAGCGGCCGTGGGCGTCGACGTCGGCGTCGCGGTACTCGTAGAGGATGCGTCACCCCCACCACCGCCTCGCCCGCACCGCCCTCCTCGCCAGCGCCCTCGTCGGCCCCGCCTGCGACGACGGCGGTGAGCCCGTCGTCGAGTGCGAGCCCGTCGACGAGGGCGCCGCGATCGAGCACGCCGGCGCCGTCGACGACGACGCCACCTGGGGGCCCGGTCTGCACCTCGTGACCGGGACGGTGACGGTGGGCACCGGCGCCAGCCTCACCATCGAGGGCTGCGCCGTCGTGCGGATGGCGGCCGACACCTCGATCGTCGTCGACGACGAGGCCGTCGGGCTCGTCGCCGACGGCAGCGCCGAGCGCCCGATCGTCATCGAGCGTGCCGACGACGCCGCGCCGTGGGGCTCCGTCAACGCCTTCGGCCCCGCGACGCTGCGCCTGCAGCACACGACCATCCGCGGCGGCGGCACCAGCCTCGCTCCCGACGACGCCGAGTTCGCCGGCGCCTCGCTCGCGGTGCGGATCTTCGGCAACGACGACGTCGACCTGCTCTTCGTCGACACCGTCGTCGTCGAGGACAGCGCCGGCCTCGGCGTGCTGCTGCAGGGGGCCGGCTTCATCGAGGGCTCGACGGGCCTCACGGTGCGGGGCGCCGGAACGCATCCCGTCTACCTCGGCGCCAGCCACGCGACCCACCTGCCCTCCCTCCGCTCCATCGACAACGGCGTCGACGCGATCCTGCTGCAGTCCGTCGGCGCCGCCGTCTACGACAACATCGACCCGATCCTGCACGACGCCGTCATCCCCGACCGCGGCGTGCCGTATCAGGTGGGCCGCGCCGACACCGGCGCCGACATCGTCGTCGGCGATGGTCGCGACGAGTCGCCGGCGGCGCTGCTGCGCATCGAGGCCGGCGTCGAGCTGCGCTTCCGCGGCTCCGACAGCGTGCTCGGGCAGCTCCTCGTCAACGGCAAGGGCTTCGCCGACAACATCGCGCCGCAGGGCGCCCTCGTCGTCGAGGGTACGCCGGACAGGCCGGTCGTGCTCACGTCGCTGCAGCCGACGCCGGCCCCCGGTGACTGGCAGGGCCTCTACTTCGACACCGCCGTCGACGCCCGCTCCCGCGTCGAGCACGCCGTCATCCGCTTCGCCGGCGGCGAGAGCACGACGACGGGCGTGTGCCCGGCCGCCCAGGGCGCCGGCAACGGCGACGCCGACTGCGCCGTGATCTTCTTCACCGCCGACGCCCCGCCGAGCGCCTTCATCACCGACACGTCCATCGAGAACAGCGCCGGCTGCGGCGTCTACCGCGGCTGGTCCGTCGACACCGTCGACTTCACCGACGGCAACACCTTCAGCGGCCTCGGGGGCTGCGAGCAGAGCAACGTCCCCGACGCCAACAACGGCTGCGACACCGGCCCCTGTCAGTAGGTCGACGTCGAGGACGTCAGAACCGCGGTCGAGCCGGATCGGCCACCATCGGGACGAAGCAGGCGCGGGCCTCGCCGACGACGAAGAGGGAGCCGGTCACGACGACGGCGCCGCCATCGGCGCGGGCGCGCGCGACGGCCAGGCCGACGGCGTCGTCGACAGCAGCGACCTCGGTGGCGTAGGCGTCGCCGGCAGCGGCCACAAGCAGCGCGGGGGCGATGGCGCGGGGATGACGCGCCGCCGTCGCGATGAGGGCGACGCCAGGCAGCGCCAGCAGTGGCCCGAGGATCTCCTCAGGGGCGTGGCCCGTCGAGCAGCCCACGACGAGGTGCAGGGGCCCGGTGAGGCGGGCGTCGTCGCGCAGCGCCGTCGCCAGCACATCCGCGGCGAGGCCGTCGTGGGCCCCGTCGAGGATCACCAGCGGCGACGTCGCCACCGTCTCGTAGCGCCCGGGCCAGCGCGCGGTCGCGAGGCCCCGGACGACGGCGTCGTCGAGGCGGGCGGCGTTGACGAGACCGCTGGCCTGCACGAGCAGGCGGGCCACCGTCGCGTTCTCACGCTGGTGGAGGCCCACCAACGCCGGCGCCGGCGTCGCCCGCAGGTCGACGTCATCGACGACGCGCAGGGGCACGCCCGCCCGGGCGGCAACGTCGACGAGGACGGCGCGGGCCTCGTCGTCCTGCGGCGCCGCCACCACTGGCACACCGGTCTTCATGATGCCGGCCTTCTCAGCGGCGATGTGGGCGAGGGTCGGGCCGAGGAACTCGGTGTGGTCGAGCCCCAGGCGCGTGATGGCGCAGGCCCGCGGCGTCACGACGTTGGTGGCGTCGAGGCGGCCCCCGAGCCCCACCTCGACGACGGCGACGTCGAGCTCGCCAGCCCCGGCCGCATCGGCGAAGGCGCAGAAGGCCATCGCGCACAGGCGCTCGAAGAACGAGGGCACCTCGAGCGATGCCGGCAGGGTGCGGGCCGCGGCGTCGACGCGCCCGGCGAGGGCGACGAAGCGGGCCTCGTCGATGAGCGCGTCGTCGAGGAGGATGCGCTCGCGCGCCGACAGGAGGTGCGGCGATGTCGTCAGCCCCACGCGCAGCCCGGCCGCGCGCAGGATCGACGCGGTCATCGCCGACGTCGAGCCTTTGCCCTTCGTGCCGGCGATGTGGAGTACCGGCACGCGGTCCTGCGGGTCGCCGAGGGCCGCGCACAGCGCGCGCATGCGGGCGAGTCCCAGCTTCGGCAGCGTGGGCGAGGCGAGGAGCCGCTCGAGCGCTTCGACGTAGGCCGGCGACGGCGGCGGCGCGCGTTCCATGGCCGGCGTCAGAGCTCGAAGATCAGGAGCTGCAGCACGCGCTGCATGTCGGGGTTGATGCCCGGCTCCTGGTGGAACGACGTGAAGAGCACCCGCCCCTGCCCGGGCCGGAACGCGACGGTGTGGGGCACCGCGCTCAGCGTCGCGCCGGCGTCGGTGCGGGCGTCGCCCTGCACATAGACCGTCGTCGTGGCGGCCACCCGCTCCATCACGGCCCAGTAGGCGAGCGGGTAGTGCAGCTCCATCGCCGTCTGGCCGAGGGCGAGGGCCATCGGACCGTCGACGATGTTGGCCTCGACGTCGAACGGCGCGGCGCCGACCTTCGCGTTGTCGCCGCGGGTGTCGTCGCCGACGAAGTCGATGAAGTCGGGCCAGGTCTTCTCGACGACGTAGTAGGCCCAGTCGGAGGCGTAGACGCTGCCGCCCTGGCTCACGAACAGGCGGAGGTTGGCGATGGCGACGTCGTTGTCGAAGAACGGCGGCAACGTGAAGTCGCTGTCGCCGAGGCCACAGTTGAGAAAGACGATGTCGTACTGCGACAGCGTCGCGTAGTCCTCGATGAGGTCGGGCACCCAGGCGTTGTCGAGGAACGAGCTCTCGTAGAGGTCGACGTCGCCGGCCTCGATGCCGATCGACGACAGCACATCCTCGACGCGGTCGTAGTCGCCGGTGACGACGGCGATGCGCAGGTGCTGGGCCTCGATGGCGCACTCGTCCTCGGGGATCGTCGTCGTCTGGTTGGCGAAGACATCCACCTGCCGGCTCGTCGAGAACGAGCCCTTCACGATCTCGACCGTCTGGCGACCGACCGGCACGCCCTCCAGCAGGTAGGCGCCGTCGCCGTCCGTCGTCGTCGCCACCCGGCCACCGCCGGCGACGGTGACGAAGACATCGGCCGCCGAGAGCCAGGTCACGCCGTCGGGCGCGCACACGCGACCAGCGACGCTGCCGGTGTCGCCGTCGACCGGCGGGGGCTCCCGCTCACAGGTCTCGGGCGACGGCACGGCGGTGGTTTCGCCGGCGACGACGGTGACGGGGTGCTCCTCCGTGAAGACGCCCTTCTGGACCTGCAGGGTTTGGGCGCCGGGGCGCACGCCCTCGAGCAGGAAGCAGCCGCTGTCGTCGGTGCCGCTTACGGCGACGCTGCCGTCGTCGAAGGTGACAAAGACGTTGGCGCCCGCCACCCACTGGCCGACGGCCTCGTCGCAGATGCAGCCACTCACGCTGCCGGTGGGCGGCGGCGGCGGCGGACGACACACGCCATCAACGAAGTCGACGACGGCGCCCTCGAGGACGACGACGCGCCCCTCCCGCGGGGCGGCGTCGGGCACGCCGATCACGACCTCGCCGACGGGCAGCTCCTCGACGAGGAAGGTGCCACCGGCGTCGGTGACGACGGTGTGGGCCTCGCCGTTGGCGTCGGTGAGGGTCACGGACAGGTTGGCAGCGGGCTGGCCGTCGACGTCGGCGCAGACGACGCCGCGCAGGGACCCCACGCGCGGGATCTCGTACAGCTCCTCATCGCAGCGACACGACGCGACGGCGACGAGGCCGATGAGGACGCAGGTACCGAAGCGGGCGACGCGCATGGGAGCCTCCGGAGACGGCGCGGTGCTATCACCGGCATCACCGAGGCACAGCCACCCCCATGACCCGCGTCGTCGTCGCCTGCGCCCCCTTCAAGGGCACCCTCAGCGCCAGCCGCGCGTCCCGCGTGGTGGCGGACGCGCTGCGTCAGCGGGGCTGTGACGTCGACGAACACCCCCTGCCCGACGGCGGCGAGGGGACCGCCGCCGTGCTCGGCGCCGCCTGGGGCCTCACCCCGACCCCCTTCTTCGTGCCCGAGGTCCTCGGTCAACCGACCGATGCCCGCGCGCGCGTCGACGTCCCCATCGGCGACCGCGGCGGCCGCCGCTGCGCCGTCATCGAGAGCGCCCTGTGCGTCGGGCTCACGCTCGTGCCCGAGGCCCGGCGCGATCCCCTGCACGCCAGCACCCGGGCGCTGGGCCACGTGCTGCGCGCCGTCGTCGACGCCGGTGTCACCGACATCGTGCTGTGCCTCGGCGGCACCGGCACCGTCGACGGCGGCCGCGGCCTCCTCGAGGTGCTGGAGGCCCTGCCCGCGGGGATACGGCTCACCGGCCTCGTCGACGTCGACGCCCCCCTCGCCGGCCCCGACGGCGCCCGGCGCTTCTTCGCCCAGAAGGGGCTGCCCGCGTCCGATCACGACGACGTCGAGGCCGCCCTCATCCAGCTGCACCCGCGCTTCGTCGACGTCCCCGGCGCCGGCGCCGCCGGTGGCCTCGGCGCCGCCGTCCTCGCGCTGGGCGGCACGCTGCGCTCCGGCGCCGACGTCGTCATCGCCGACACCGGCCTCGCCTCGGCCATCGCCAGCGCCGACGTCGTCGTCGGCGGCGAGGGCGCCATCGACGTCACCACCACCCAGGGCAAGTCGCTGTGGCGGCTGCGGGCGCTCGCCCGCGCGCAGCACCGCCGCTTCGTCGTCGTCTGCGGCCGCTGCGACCTGCCCGCCGCCGACGTCGCCGACCTCGTCATCGTGCTGGGGCAGGCCGGCCTCGACGCCCCCGAGCGGGCCCTCGCCGCCGCCATCGCCGCCCACGTCGACGCTATCCGAGGGCCATGAGGCCGAGCAACGCGAGCCCGAGCACGATGCGGTACCAGCCAAAGAGCGTGAAGGTGTTCTGCTGCACGTAGCGCAGCAGCCACTTCACGACGACGAACGACACGATGGCGGACACGACGAACCCCAGGGCCACCATGCCCCAGTCCTCGCCGGCCGCGCCGCCGTTCTTCACGGCCTTCAGCACCTTGTAGCCGCCGGCGGCCATGATCGTCGGAATACCGACGAGGAACGTGAACTCCGTCGCGGCCACGCGCGTGAGCCCCAGCAGCAGCATGACGAGGATCGTCGAGCCCGAGCGCGACGTGCCGGGAAAGACCGCGGCCGCAATCTGGGCGAGGCCCACCGCGACGGCGATGCCCCAGGTGACGTCGTCACGCAGCGTGCGGCCGGCCGCGACGCGCCCCGCGACCACCCGCTCGATGGCGAGGAAGAGCACGCCGCCCACGAGCAGCGCGAGGGCCACCGGCAGGACCTCCTCGGGCAGCTCGAAGCCTGCTTTGTCGACGAGCAGACCGAGCACGGCCGTGATGAAGAAGGCGACGCCCACCTTCGCGGCGTAGTCACGCCCCTCGGGCGAGAACGTCAGCACCGAGCGGAGCCGGTCCTTGAAGAGGGGCAGCACGGCGACGACGGCGCCCGTCTGGATGACGATGGTGAACAGGTCGCTCTGCTGCGGCAGCCAGCGCTGCGCGAGCAGCAGGTGTCCCGTCGACGACACCGGCAGGAACTCGGTCACCCCCTCGATGATCCCGAGCAGGATGACCGCGACCCATTCAGGCATCACTCACCGCCACTCGTCGATGAGGTTCGCCACGAGCGCCGTCCAGCCCGTCTGGTGCGAGGCGCCGACGCCGGCGCCGTTGTCGCCGTGGAAGTACTCGTAGAAGAGCACCTCGTCCTTCCAGTAGGGATCCTTCTGGAACTTCTCGGCACCGCCCCACACCGGGCGCTGGCCCTCCTCGTTGAGAAGGAAGATGTCCACCATGCGGCGGGCGACGTCGCGGGCCATGTCGCGGAAGCCGATGGGGCCACCGGCCGCCGGCGTCTTCACCATGTACTTCGGGCCGAAGGCCGTCCCGAGCTTGCGGAGGCTCTCGATGATCAGGAACGTCGTCGGGAACCACAGCGGGCCACGCCAGTTGGAGTTGCCGCCCTTGATCTTGTTGTCGCTCTCGGCGGGCTCGTAGTGGACGTAGGCGCCCTCGCGATGGAAGGGGTGCGCCTCGTGGTACTTCGACAGGGAGCGGATGCCGTAGCGCGAGAGGAACTCGTCCTCGTTGTGCATGCGCTCGAGCAGCCGCTTCAGCTGGTGCTGGTTCACGATCGTGAGCAGGTGGGTCGTCTCGCCGTCGATCTCGACCGTATGGATGACCTCCTCGACCATCTCGCGCCGGTTCTTCATGAACCAGTTGAGGTTGCCGCTGAACTCCTTGAACGGCTTGATCCACTCCAGCTCAAGCCGCTCGACGGCAAAGAGCGGGATGAGACCGACGAGCGAGCGCACCCGGAACTTGTGGTAGCTGCCGTCGGGGAAGCGCAGCACGTCGTAGAAGAAGCCATCCTCGGCGTCGAACAAGGAGTAGTCCTTGTTGCCCATGTGCTTCATCGCGTAGGCGACGTAGGTGTAGTGCTGCAGGAACTTGCTCGCGAGGCCCTCGTAGACCGCGTTGTCCTTCGCGAGCTCGAGCGCGATGCGCATGAGGTTCAGGCAGAACATGCCCATCCAGCCGGTGGCGTCGCTCTGCTCGAGGACGCTGCCGCCGGGGAGCTTCTCGCTGCGGTCGATGACGGTGATGTTGTCGAGGCCGAGGAAGCCGCCTTCGAAGACGTTGTTGCCCTCACGGTCGACCTTGTTCACCCACGACGCGAAGTTGATCAGGAGCTTGTGGAAGCAGCGCTCCAGCCAGTCGCGGTCCGCCTTGCCATTTCGGACGCGGTCCATGTTGTAGACGCGCCACACCGCCCAGGCGTGGACCGGCGGGTTGAGGTCGGAGAACTCCCACTCGTAGGCCGGCAGCTGACCGCTCGGGTGCTGGAACTGCTCGAAGAGCAGCATCCACAGCTGCTCCTTGGCGAACTTGCTGTCGACGAGGGCGAAGGGCACGCACTGGAACGCGAGGTCCCACGCGGCGAACCACGGGTACTCCCACTTGTCCGGCATCGTCATGACGCGCATCGAGTTGAGATGGCGCCAGTGCTGGTTGCGGATCTTCTTGCGTGACGCCGGCGGCGGCCAGTCGGGGTTGTCGCCGTCGAGCCAGCGGCCGACGTCGAAGATGTAGCTCTGCTTCGTCCACAGCAGGCCCGCGAGGGCGCGGCGCTGCACGTGGCGCTCGTCGACGCTGGCGCCGGCCGGGGCGATGCTGCCGTAGAACTCGTCGGCCTCGGCCTTGCGCGCGGCGATGACCGCGTCGGCATCGTCGAGGGGCTTCGCCATCGGGCTGTTCGTCAGGCGGAAGGTGAGGACCTCGCTGCCCTTCGCCGGCACCAGCAGGCGGTAGTGCATCGCCGCCTTGCTGCCGTAGCCGTCCTCGCGCACCGCGCCGGTGTCGCCGTCGACGAGAAAGCGATGGAACGCGTCCTTGGTGTACGGCGACTTCGAGAGGTGGCCGGGACCGAACACCGCCGGCGCGTTTGTCTCGTTGTCGGTGAAGAGGGTGCGGATGCCGCGAGGCCCGTAGAGCCAGCGCTTGCCGACCCGGTACTGCACCGGCACGAGCGCGTCGGCCTCGACCTCGCTGTCGTCGGCGCACACGGCGAAGCCGTCGGCGCTGGCGGCCTGCTCGATGCGCGGCGGCGTCGTCGGCACCGCGCCCCACGACCAGGTGTTGCGGAACCACAGCTGCGGCAGCACGTGCAGCACGCTGTCGTCGGGACCACGGTTGTGGACCGTGATGCGACAGACGATGTCCTCCGGCGACGCCTTCGCGTACTCGATCTCGATGTCGAAGTAGCGGTCCTCGTTGAAGATGCCGGTGTCGAGCAGCTCGAACTCGGGACCGCGGCCGGCGCGGGCCTGGTTCTCCTGCACGAGGCGCTCGTAGGGGAAGCGCTCCTGCGGATACTTGTAGAGGAGCTTCATGTACGAGTGGGTCGGCGTGTTGTCGACGTGGAAGTAGTAGTCCTTCACGTCCTCACCGTGGTTCCCCTCGTAGGGGTTCACGCCGTAGAAGCGCTCCTTGAGGTGGCTGTCGCGCCCGTTCCAGAAGGCAGGCGCGAAGCACAGCAGCTGGTAGCGGTCGCAGATGGCGCCGATGCCGTCTTCGCCCCAGCGGTACGCCTTCTGGTGGGCCTTCTGGTACGGCAGGTACTGCCAGGCGTTGCCATCGGGGGAGTAGTCCTCGCGCACGGTGCCCCACGCGCGGTCGGAGCAATACGGCCCCCAACGACGCCAGGTGGACTCGTCGACGATCTCATCGAGGCGGGCGCGCTCGGCGCCTCCGGTGCGGGTGCTCATGACGGACTCCGTCGCTCACAGAGGGCGCGCCGACGTCGCGGTGTCGACGTCGGCGCAGCGGGGTGGTTCAGAGGAGACGGCTCGCGTACTGCGCGGCGCCGATCAGGGGTGCCTTGTCGTTCTGGGCCACGACGACGGGAATGCCCGAAAGCAGGCCACGAAAGCGCCCCTTGTCGACGAAGTTGGCAAGGAATGCCGACTCCTTGAGGACGGGCAGCAGCTTGGGCGCGATGCCGCCACCAATGAAGATGCCGCCGGTGGCAAGGCCCTTGAGGGCGAGGTTGCCGGCCTCGGCGCCGTAGAGTGCGCAGAAGAGCTGGGCCGCGGCGACACACAGCTTGTCCAGGCCCTTCACGGCCTCGATGCCGACGACGGCGCCGACGTCTTCGCGCTGCATGCGCTCCCGCACGGTGGCGCTCTCGGCGGGGCCGCCGTGGTCGGCGTAGTAGCCGCGCAGGAACTCATAGACCGAGGCGAGGCCCGGTCCGGCGAGGATGCGCTCCCACGAGACGTGGCCCTGGTGCTTCTGCTGCAGGAACTTCAGCAGCGCGATCTCGAGGTCGTTCTGCGGCGAGAAGCTCGTGTGGCCGCCCTCGGAGGCCATGGGGATGTGCCGTTCGCCATCCCACACGAGGAGGGCCTCGCCGAGGCCGGTGCCGGCGGCGATGACGGCCAGGTTGCGGCGTCGATCGAGGGTGCGACCGGGGTTCAGGTAGACGAGTTCGCTGTCGTCGAGGTGCAGCATCCCGTAGGCGGCCGCCTGCAGGTCGTTGAGCAGCTTCACCTTGCCGACGCCGAGGGCCTTGCGCAGGCCGGCTTCTTCGATGGTCCACGGCAGGTTCGTCGTCTTGCACACGCCATCGACGACGGCACCGGGGACGCCGAAGCAGGCGCGCGTGAGGCCGCGCACCTGGTGTCGCGCGACGAAGTCGGTGACGATGGCGTCGAGCGAGGTGCCGCGGGAGGGCACGGTCTCCTCGACAACCTTCTCGAGGGTCCCCACGCCGCTCTCGTACACAGCCAGCACGGTCTTCGTGCCGCCGACGTCACCTGCCAGGATCATGTCGCGTCCTCCTTGGGGCCTGCGCCGTCGATGACGGAGCGGCGGTCTGCTCGGGCGTCGGGAGCATCGGCGAAGTGCCCCCCGATCCGCAACCTGCGACCCGGAGTGCCCCGTGACGTCGTCAGCGGCGGGTCATCCCGAGGCGACCGAGCAGGGCCTCGACCTCGCGCCAGGCCGGGCTCTCCCGTTCTGCGGCCGAGGCCCCCGCGACGAAGGCCTCGAGACGCTGCCGCAGGGCGCGTTCGCCGTCGTCGAGCGCGCCGGCCCAGCGGTCGTCGCCAAGGTGACCGCTCACGGTGGCGGCGCCGGCGCTCAGGCGGTCGAGGAAGATCTCGGCGAGGCGGGCCTGCTCGGCGACACGGCCGGCGTCGTCGTCGACGGTGGCGTGTGCCGACAGGGCGATCCAGTCGAGGTCCTCGCGCCAGAGGTCGGCGACGAGGGCGCCGCCGCCGACGACAAGGTTGGTCCCGAAGGGCTCGCGTTGGGGACGGTCCTCGCCGCGGATCGCGGTGCGCACGGCGTGGGCGATGCGATGGAAGTTGTCGTCGTTGAAGCCGAAGCCGACAAACAGCATGTGGCGCGTGAGCAGCAGGGCCTGCACGATGCCCGCGAGGGCGCCGCGGTTCTCCTGGAAGCGCAGGTAGTCCTCCCGGGTGAGGACGATCGACGACGGCCGCGACACGCACCCGTGCATCTTGAGGATGAAGCGCTCGCCGGGCCCGACGGGGTCGCCCGGAATGCGGACACAGGGTCGGCCGAGGGCGGCGCTGGCCCGCTCGAAGAGGTCGTCGTAGTTCGTCGTCACGACCTCCTGCACCGGCAGGCTCGCGAGCAGGGCGTGGTTGATGGCCACGCGCCGGCTGCGGGCGACGATGACGCGGGCGGCGGCATCACCCATCGACTCCCCGCGCGGCAGGCGGCGCTCGATGAGGGCCGCCCGGTCGAGGGGGCTCAGCTCCTTGAAGCCCGCGAGCTCGGCGGCGCTGATCCGCTCCTCGGCGAGGGCCTGCAGCAGACCGTTCCAGTCGGGCAGCCCCGCCGGACGCGACAACCCCGCCCCGAGAAACAGCGTGAGCCCGCCCGCCCGGGCCCGCGCCGCCAGCGCGTCCGCCGACGCCCGCAGCGACGACGGCAGCGCGTCGAAGGCGCGATCGTCGACGGCCCGGCGTCGCTGCGCAGCCGCCCACGCCGGGCCCTCGATGAGCACGAGGGCGACGTCGATGCCGATCTCGCCCGGCGCCTCGAGACGCTGCGCCTCCTCCCGCAGCAGCGGCAGCAGCAACGACGTGATCTCCCCCGACCACGCCGCCCCACCGCCGCCCTTCGTCCCCAGCAGCGGCAGCGCCAGCAGGAAGCGGCTGCGGCCATGCAGCGGCTGGCGCCCCGACTCGCGCAGCGCCGACGTCGCCACCCGCAGGAACTGGCGCGCCCCCTCGACGTACCAGGCGGGTCCCTGCCGGTTCGAGCCGGTGATGTTCGTGAGGACGGGGATGGGCTCGCCGGGCGCCTCGGTCATCACCGCGGCGCGGCGCTCGTCGTCGACGCCGAAGCCGGAGAAGAGGGCGCGGACGTTCCACCCCGACGGCAGCGCGTCGCGCCACGTCGCCCCGGGCCCGCGGCCGCCCGGCACGAGCCAGGCGTCGCAGGCGAGCTTCTTGAGGTCCGACCAGGCGACGAAGATGTGCGGGGTGGCCATGACGGCACCATCACACAACGACGACGACGGCGTCAGCGCACCAGCGTCGGACGCGCCGGACGCTCGAAGTCGATGCGGACCCACTCGCCCTTCTGCACCGTGGCGAGGTGCTTCATGCCCTCGCCGACGTAGGCCTCGATGACCGCCGGCGCCTGCTCCGCGAGAATGCCCGAGAGCCACAGCCGCCCGCCCGGCGCCACCGCGCCGACGACCGGCTCGACGAGCTCGATGAGCGTGCCGGCGAGGATGTTGGCGACGACGCCGTCGTAGACCGGGCCATCGCGATCGGGGGCGTCGGCGTCGGCGGAAAAGACGGCGCCCACGCCGTTGTCGGCGGCGTTGTCGATGGCGGCCTTGACGGCGACGGGGTCGATGTCGGTGCCGCGACAGGTGCGGGCGCCGAGCCGCAGCGCGACGAGGGCGAGGATGCCGGTGCCGGTGCCGATGTCGAGGAGCCGATCGAGGCGGTGGCCGGCGTCGAGGTACTGCTCGAGCCCCTCGGTGCACAGCTGCGTCGTCTCGTGCTGGCCGGTGCCAAAGGCCATGCCCGGGTCGAGGTGGAGGATGAGCGGCGCCGCCCCGGGGCCCACCCGGTCCGCCGTGAAGCGGTCACGCTCCCACGACGGCACGATCCACACGCGGCGCCCCAGCCGGAACGGGCGCCAGTGGGACATGAAGACCGCGTTCCAGTCCTCGGCGAAGAGGTCGGACCACTCGAGGGAGAGGTCGGCGGCCTTCGGGATGTACTGGCAGGCCCGCTGCAGCCGCCCGGCGACACGCGCCTCGAGGCCGGGCTCACGGGCGAACGTCGCCGTGATGGTGGCCCGCCCGGTGAGGACCGCCGCCTTGCCGGGGACCGCGCGGGTCTCGTCGTCCTCGGTCTCGAGGCCAAGCGCGCCCTCGTCGAGCAGGAGCCCCGACACGGTCTCGGCGACCTGGTGGTGGCAGTCGACGATGGCGCGGCGCCACGGCGCCTCCTGCTTCTTCTCGGCCTTCTTCTTCATCGCGTGCTCCAACGGCCCTCCTTGTGTCTGAAAACGACGAGGGGCGCCAGCGGCGCCCCCCATCCGTTCACGACGCGCGAGGCGCGACGATCACTTGCCCGAGAGCGGCCCGAGGAAGCCGGCGGCGACGAGGAACGCCATCAGCACGAGCGACTCGATGAGGGCGAGACCGAGGAGCAGGGGCGTGAAGACCTTGTCCGAAGCCGAGGGGTTGCGGGCGATGCCCTCGAGGGCGGCGGCGGCGGCGCGGCCCTGGCCCATGGCGCCACCGAGGACGGCGATGCCGATCGCGAGCGCAGCGGCCATCGCGACCATGCCGAGGTTGTCGGAGTTCTTCAGGGTCGCATCCTGGGCGAACGCCGGGGTGGCGGCGACGAGGACGGCGGCGGTGGTGAGCAGCGCATTCAGGCGGTTCATGGTGCTTTCCTTTCAGACAGTGGGAACGACGACGTCGGACGTCAGTGGTGACCCTCGGCCTCGGAGGCGTGGAGGGAGATGTAGACGCAGGAGAGGATGGTGAACACGGCCGTCTGGATGATGCAGACCAGCAGACCGAGCACGTAGAAGGGCAGCGGAACGATGATCGGGATGATGCCCGCGAAGGCCAGCAGGATGGCGTGGTCGCCGACCATGTTGGCGCAGAGACGGATGGCGAGCGTCACCGGACGGACGAGCAGGCCCACGAACTCAATGGGGAACATGAGGGGCGCGAGGAACCAGCCCCACTTCTGGCCGACCGGGTTCATCAGGTGGGTGATGTGGCCGATGCCGTGGACCCGCAGGCCGTGGAAGTTGAAGTAGATGAAGACGATGAGGGCGGCGGCGAACGTCGTGTTGAGGTTGTCCGTCGGCGGCAGCATGCCCGGGATGAGGCCCATCAGGTTCGAGACGAGCACGAAGAGGGCGAGGGTGCCGATGACCGGCACGTAGCGCTTGTACGAGGGGCCGATGATCGAGGCCATGAGGCCGACGACGGTCTCGATGAAGAGCTCATACAGGGCGACGATGCCGATGGTGCGGGGCGGCACGACGGCCTTCTCGACGTCGGCGAAGCGGCCCCGGGCGATGAACGACGTGATCGCCAGGATCAGGAAGACCACGAGGGCCGAGTAGATGTGGTGGACCGTCGTGATGGTCCCACCCGCCGGGATCACCGTGGTGTTGCCGTAGTGATGCTGGAGGTACTCGAGGAGGCTCGAATACCCCGGCAGAAAGCTGAGCCACGACGTGTGGTGATCCATCTCGGTGTTCCTCGATCTCCGCTGACGGGGGGCGTCATGCCGGGGCCGGGACGCGGAATCAAGACGTTTCGGGCGAAGTCGTCCATGTCTGCGGCGGATTGCCCACAAGCGCGGCGGGATCGCCGGTGGAACGGCGGCAATCCCGTGGGCCTGTGCCGTCGACTGCGGCCGCGTCCGGATGCGACGCCGACGCGGCACGGTGCCTGCGATGCGACCCGTCGGAGGTGGCGTCCGGGTCGGGGTGGACTCCCGTGGATCGCGAGACGGTGCGTGCGCGCAGCGCGTCGTCGTCGCCGAAGACAATGGGTGCAGGGCCGGCATCGGTGGCGACGCGATCGCGAGACCGATGGGACCGGCAGCGGTCGGTGCCTGCGGAGGCGCCGGCTGGTGGAACGTCGGGACGGCAGACCGCTCTGCCGCGCCCGGGACGTGCGTTGGGGGAGGGGCGCGCGTTGACCACACTGCTCTGGGAGGGCCCGTCGGGCGCGATCCGTTCGCCGCCGACCTGCCACCGGAGCGATGGTCGACGCCGGAAAAACAGAGGCGCGCCCGGTCGGGCGCGCCTCCACGCTCGACGTCGATGACGTCAGCGGTACTCGATCGCGTAGACGAACGACGCCTTCGGCGCCCGCAGCCAGCGCTCCTGGATGGTGCCGCGCAGCGTCGCCCACGGCGTCCCGTCCTTCACGTAGGTGTCACGGGTCTTCTCGGCGAGCGCCTTGTCACCCCGGCCCTTGATGCCGAGCACGACCTTCGCGAGCCCGTCGACGCTCGCGTCCCAGGTGGCGAGATCGACGTCGAAGCAGCCGTCGTCGCTGCCGTTGGCGGCCTTCGCCGTCGCGTTCCACTTGAGCGAGCCCTTCTCGAGGAGCCAGCCCATCTGGATCGCCGCAAGCTGCGAGTACGGCTTCGGCTTGCCCGAGGCCGTCACCATCCCCTGCGCGATGTGGCCGAACGCCCAGGTGACGTCGCGGATGTGGGCCTTGTCGGCGTCCTCGGCGGGCAGGAGGCCCTTCTTCACGAGCCAGCCCGCGAAGTAGAGCGCGGCCGTCTGGGCCTTCAGCTCCTCGAGGGTCGAGGCCAGCGGGCCGCCGAAGATCTGGTCATCGGTCTTGCCCTTCACCTTGTACTCGTGGGCCGGGCCGAGGTTGTGGGCGGCCTCATGCAGCACCGTCGACAGCGTGCCGTGACGGGGCGCCGGGTCCAGCTTCGCCATCGTCGGGGCACACAGCAACGACGCCGCCTGCTCCATGAACGCGGCCTCACTGTCGGGGTCGGTGTAGAGGTTCGTCATCGCCACGGTGCGGCCGCCGCTCTCGGCGACCGGGCCCCAGTTCGGCAGGGACTGGCCGATGGTCGCGCCGTGCGCGGAGCGGGCGTCGCCGGCGTTGAGGACGATGTCGATGAAGTCGGGCAGTTCGAAGCCGACGTCGCGGGCCTTGTAGGGGGCGCCGGCGAACTTCGCGAGCGCGGTCTCCATCTCCTTCTTCACGGGGTCGAGCTTCTGCTGCCAGGCGAGGCTCTCCTGGTTGATGCGCGCGAAGCTCACGTGGAAGCCGGCCTTGCGCGAACAGGGCTCGAAGTAGACCTCGTCGGGGCCGATGCGCAGGTACCACTTCGAGTTCGTCGCCGTCATCGCCTTCCAGGCCTTGTCGGCCTCGAACCACGAGTCGTCGCCGAAGGCCTTCGCCGCGGCCTCGAGGTAGGCCTTGAACGCGGCCTCCTCGGGGCGGGCCTCGAGGACCTTCGCGGCGGCGAGGAGCTCGGCGGCCACGAGCGCGGCGTCGTCCTTGTAGGCGACGTGGTAGGGCACCGGCACGAGGTCATCGATGGCGGCGTCGCCGGCGCTGGTGCCGGCGGGCTTGTGCTGCACGACGACGAACTGGGCGAGGAGGGCGTCGGCGTCCTTCCGCTTCTCGAGGACCTCGCAGAACTTCGGGTTCGCCTGGATCGACGCCGGGTAGAGGCCCGAGACCTTCTTCGCCTTGCTCGGCAGGGCGTGGCAGTTCGGGTCGGCCTCGGTCTTTGGTGCCTCGCAGATGGGGCCCTGGTTGCGGAAGAACATCGCCTTGCTGGCGGCGTCGTCGGCGGGGATCTGGGCCTCGAGGCCGAAGACGCCGTTCTGGCGCGCGTGGATGCGCTCGACGATCTGGGCCGCCTTCTCGATGTGGGCGACAACGTCCTTGTCGATGGCGTCGGTCAGCACCGTGCGCAGCACCGTCGGCCGGCCCTGGGCCAGCTCGGCGAGCACCGCCTGCCGGCGGGCCGCCTCATCGGCGGCGAGCCCGGTCGTCGCCGGCGGCGTGCCGAGGCTCGTGTAGAGCGCGCGGAACTGCTCGGTGAAGGCGCCGTCCTTGACCCACGCGTCGATGGGACCACCGCCCCACGTGACCGCAAGCTCGACCGGGTCGAGGGCATTGTTCTTGTTCTCGTCGGCGATCCAGAACAGCGGCGCGCCGCGCTCGACGACGGCGCGGTTGAACTGCAGGCGCGGCACGACGCTCGTGTCGAGCGGCGCCGGAGCCGGCGGCGGCGCGGGCGGTGGCGGCTGCTCCACGGGCTTCTCGGTGGCGCACGCCACACTCCACAGACCCACACACATCGCCAGAGATTTCCCGACACGTCGCATAGACACCTCGAGCGCCGGCTACGACGGCGCGGGCGCCTTGGGAAGGGTCAGGGCGGCAGGGCGGCGAGGCCGGCGCGGGCGGCGTCGGCGGTGACGCTGCGGCCGGCGTCGCCCCAGCGGGACAGGACCGTCTGGAAGGCGGCGCGGGCGCCGGCGACGTCGCCGAGGGCAGCCCGGGCCTGACCGAGGGCGAGCCAGGCCCGCGTCATCCGCAGCGGCTCCAGCAGCCCGGCGCACGACGTCGCCGCGTGCTCGAGCAGCGGCAGGGCCGCCTTCGCGTCGCCGGTGTGCAGGTGCATCTGGCCGATCGCGAGGGCGAGGCCGGGCTGCAGCACCGCCGGCGGCGGCACGGTGAGCCCCTCGGCGACGAGGCGATCCCACGCGGCGCGGGCCGGCACGGCCTGCGTCGGCGTGCGCGCCCACTCCCCCCAGGCGTCCCGCCAGTGCTGGACGAGCAGGTGGGGATCGGGCCGACGACGACGCTGCGCCTGCAGCCACGCCACGCGGCGCGCCTCGAGGTCGTTGGCGGCGATGGCGCCAGCGACGGCCCGCACGTTCTCGAAGAGCATCGTCCAGTCTTCGCCGAAGGCGTCCTGGTCGAAGGCCGGCGCCCGCCCGAGAAACGCCGTCGCAGCCTGGTCGGCCTCGGCGAGGCGACCCTGCTCCAGCAGGATGGCGACGATGTAGCTGTTGGGCGTCACCTGCATGGCGACGTCGGGGTGGGTGCCGAGCTCGGCGAGCCACTCACGCGCGCTCTGCTCTGCCTCGTCGAAGGCGCCGAGCCACGACGCGAGCCGGGTCTTGTCCATCGCCACCGACACCGGCCGCAGCGCCTCGGGACGCTTCTGCTGCGAGCGCTTGAGCGCCTCGACAACGGAGGGCACCGCCTCGCCGCGGGCCGCGAGCGACCAGGCGAGCAGGTCGTCGGCGTTGCCGTCGGCCGGCGCGCGCGCGGCCCAGGCCCTCGCCGTGCGCTCCATCTCGTCACACCGCCCCGTCCGCAGCTGCAGGAAGCCAAGGGCCAACAGGCAGCGCGTCGACGACGGCCCCTGCTCGGCGCAGCGCTTCAGGTGGGCGACGCCGGCGGCATCGCGCCCCGGCTGCTGCAGCGAGGACTCGCCCGCGACCCACGCGAGAGGCAGGAAGCCCGCGACGTCGCCGGCCTCCGCGACGGCGACGGCGTCGGCGTGGCGACCTGCGAGGGCGAGGGCCCGCGCCGCCCAGAAGCGATGCTCGGGGCTGCCGAAGCGCTCGAGGCCGGCGCGGGTCCGCTCGACCAGCGCGTCGACGTCGACGTTGGTGCCGACGTAGGCCGAGAGCGCCTCGAGCAGCGCGCGGTCGTGGGCATCGAGCCGATCGCGGTGGCGGTTGGCGGCGACGAAGTGCTCCCGCGCCGGCAGCGGCGTCTCGTCGAAGGCCCAGGCCGCGAGCCGCAGGTGCGCCGCCGCGAGGCCGTCGTCGCGGGCGATGGCGGCGAGGAGCGCCTCGTTCATCCCGACGATGTCCATGTCGACCTGACGACGCAGCCCCTCGGCCAGCTTCGCCGCCGCGACCGGGTCCTCGGAGACCGCCAGCGGGCGGTTCAGCCGCAGGGCCACAGCGCCGGCGACGATGACGACCACGACGACGGCGGCGGCGATCAGGGGTGTCCGGGCCGGCTTCGCCTTCGCCGTCGGCTTCGGTCGCGGCGCACCCTCGACGTGGACGGCGTAGAGCGCCGGCGGCCGGGCGATGTTCTTGAGGGCCTGCTCGCCGAGGGAGACGAAACCGAAGGCGACCTTGCCCTCGACGTGCCGGAGCACGGGTTCGGTGACGCAGATACCGCCCTTCTCGGCGAGGGGCTCGACGCGGGCGGCCAGGTTCACGCCGTCGCCGTAGATGTGCCCGTCGCGCAGCACGATGTCGTCGAGGTGGATGCCGATCCGGATCCAGATCTGCTCGCCCTCGGGGAGCGCGGCGTTGCGCTCGCGCAGGCGCTTCTGGATGGCGACGGCGCAGGACACGGCGTTGAGGGCGGAGTCGAAGAGCACGACGAAGGCGTCGCCGATGGTCTGGTGCTCGCGGCCGCCGTGCAGGGGCAGGATCCCGCGCACGATCTGCCGGTGCTCCTCGACGAGGCGGATGGTGCGCGCCTCGTCCTCGCCCATCATGCGCGAGTAACCGAACATGTCGGTGAACATGATCGCCTGCAGCCGTCGCTCCTCGTGCGGAGGGTGCGGGGGGGCGGCGCCGGGGGGCTGGGCTTCGACCATGGCCGTCATTCAAGCGCATCCCGCCCTGGGACGCGATGGGGCGCCGCATCCGGGTTGACGTCGAAGACCGCACGCCCGATCGAGGGGCATGCGCGTCACCATCCCCACCCTCGTGCTCGTCGCCTCCACTGCCCTGCCCGCCCTCGCCCAGGACGGCCTCGTCGCCACCCCCAAGGGCGAAGGCGAGGAGGAGGCCGCCGCGATCGTCGACGACCGCGTGCCGCCGCCCGAGCAGGAGGAGGCCCTCAAGCTCTTCAACGGGACCTGGCGCTGCACCGGCACCTCGTCGACGGACATGGGCGCCGATGTGCCCACCACCGTCACCCTCAGCGGCAAGAAGGACCTCGGCGGTCGCTGGCTCGTCATGAAGACCGAGCTCGTCGCGAAGGCGAAGGGCGCAAAGCCGATCACCAGCCAGGAGATCTGGGGCGTGTCGCGGACGAGCGGCCTCGTGCGCAACGGCGCCACCAGCGACGGCGGCTTCATCAGCTCGACGTCGACCGGCTGGGCCGGTGAGCGCTTCGCCTGGACCGGCAGCTCGGCCCAGTACGGCAAGGAGGCCAAGGAGAAGCTCTCCGTCGAGAAGAAGAGCGACAAGGAGCTCGTGCTCGAGCTCTCCCTCGGCGTCGGCGAGCTGCGCGTGATCTTCGAGGGGACCTGCAAGCGCTGACCCGCCGCACGCTACACTGCCGCCCATGACGCGCCTCCGTCGCCCCGCCCCGATCGCTCTCGCCGCCGTCGCGGCCGCGCTCGCCGCCTGCCCTCCCGACGCGGTCACTCCCGAGTGCACCGTGTCGGCCGACTGCGACGGCAACGCCGCCTGCGTCGATGGCGTCTGCGTCGGCGAAGGCGAAGGTGAAGGTGAAGGTGAGGGTGAGGGTGAGGGTGAGGGCGAAGGTGAAGGTGAGGGTGAAGGTGAGGGTGAGGGTGAGGGTGAGGGCGAGGGCGAAGGCGA
>Ga0172372_10000863_pt1 | contig 46901 bp, 63 predicted proteins | sample LakKiv5m_2_FD_114544 | JGI IMG/M metagenome (GOLD analysis project Ga0172372, IMG submission 114544) | Freshwater microbial communities from Kabuno Bay, South-Kivu, Congo - kab_092012_9.5m | ecosystem: Environmental > Aquatic > Freshwater > Lake | place: Democratic Republic of the Congo...
ATCAATCGATGCAATTGTAGAGGGCATTGTGAGCATGCTTCCTCATAAGGAGTGGCGAGACGAGCATCTTGTCATTACTGGAGGCGAACCTTTGCTGGGATGGCAAAGGGCATACCCCGAACTTCTAGAACATGAGTCAATGGTTGATCTGGAACAGTTGACTTTTGAAACAAATGGTACACAAGAATTGAGTGACGAACTTGCCGACTTTCTTTTTGCTTGGTCGGGATCTTACAGAACTTGGGATGACATTACATTCAGCGTAAGTCCCAAGCTGAGTGTGTCAGGAGAGAAATGGGAAGATGCTATCAAACCTGATATCATTCAACAATATTCTGAGATCGGTTATACATATCTCAAGTTTGTAGTAGAGAATGAGAAAGACCTTGAAGAAGTAGATCATGCAGTCGATGAATATAGGTCTGCAGGATTTAGAGGTACCGTATATCTAATGCCTGTTGGGGGTGTAGAAAGTGTGTATTCGCTAAATAATAGGAAGGTTGCTGAAATGGCGATGGCAAAGGGTTATCGCTATTCCGACCGACTTCAAGTCCCATTGTTCAAAAACGCTTGGGGCACTTAAACCATATCCGCGTAAGGAAGGATAACATGTACAATAAAACTAAAACTGATTCTATTCTAGGTCAAATGGTCCATCAACACCTTTTGGCGTGGGGTGTTGAAACTCCCACTTTCAACAATGTACTGGATCGTAAAGAAAAGATTCGCGAAATTGAAAACAGTTTCAAGCATATTCTGCTTGTTTTGGGGCTAGACTTAGATGATGACTCATTGCGTGAAACACCCAATCGAGTAGCTAAGATGTATGTGAATGAAATTTTCTATGGGTTGGATTATGATTCATTTCCCAAATGTACGACCGTAGAAAATAAGATGAACTATGATGAGATGGTCATTGAGCGCAACATCAATGTCCAATCTAACTGTGAGCACCATCTAGTAATCATAGATGGCAAGGCAACTGTTGCATACATTCCCAAGAAAAAAGTTCTTGGTTTGAGCAAGATTAATCGTGTGGTTGAATACTTCTCAAAGCGCCCTCAGATTCAAGAACGTTTGACAGAGCAAATCTATCACGCACTTCAGTTCATTCTTGAAACAGACGATATCGCCGTTGTTATCGATGCCCAGCATTATTGCGTTAAGTCGAGAGGTATTGAAGATGTGGGATCCTCAACCATCACTAGCAAGTTGGGGGGTGAATTCAAAACGGATCCTGCAGTCAGAGCAGAGTTTATGAACCTGGTCAATAAACGATGAACAAACTAAACCTACAATACGTAATTTCTGCCTGTGGGCAGATGGGGGTGTTCAGCAATCACATCTATGAAAATCATCATGGATTGCTAAAGTCAAATCTTCTTGAGTTGATGAGTGATCTAAAGAGAAGTATTGCATCGAAGGCACGCAATACTTCTCCTACGATTGCTACTCTATTCAATGCATATACTGAAGCATCATTTTCGCCTAGGTTTGATACGCTTGACAACTTCGGCGCAGCTGCTCGATATGCTGACTCGGGCGGATTGCAAATTGTTACTGTAGGTAAGCAGATTACTGATGAGATCAAGCAAGAGATTTACAAGACACAAACTGCTGCAGACTACGCGATGTGTTTTGATGTGATTCCGCTCGAGTCTTTCAGTATCACACGCACACGTAACGAGCGATCTAATGTAGGAAACAAACTATTCAACAATGCAAAGCATGAAGAATCTGGTCGCTTGACGGGTCTTAACATCAAGCAACAGATCAAAACTTTTCGCGAACTTGGCGCAAAGACAAAAGTGATTCCCATCATTCAAGGCAATAACGCCGAGGATATGATGGTGTATTACACTCAGATTACAAATCAACTATCTGATGCTGACTATGACTTCATCAGCGGAATGGCAGTTGCGGATACATGCATTGGTAATGGCGTGCTTGAGTCGATTGAGATGCTTAAAGGTGCAAAGGAAATCACTAAAGTGTGCCATGACAATATCAAGAAGCATCTGCACATTCTTGGCGTAGGCAGTATTTCCCGTATGCGACCTATTCTCTACTTGAACAAGTCAGGTTATCTGAATACCTTCGAGAAAGTTTCTTACGATAGTTCCTCGCACACCTCTACTTTTGACTATGGATTGTTGAAAGTCAATGGTACATGTACTGCATTGGGATCAGTTCGAACACCAAAAGCAGTTGCACACTTTCAGAATGTGTATCGTCTATTCAATCGATTCCTTTCTTCAAAGGTAACTGAAGGTGAGTTCATTGATATGATTCTAGGTGATGGAAAGCGTGACTGGAAGTATTCAACAGTTAAGGAACTAGCACTTAGTTTACCTGATGAAAAGATGATGGTTGCATTTTTGATCAAAACCATTCATACTTATTACCAGATCGATAACTTTGTGACATGCATCGACCGAGTGCTTGAAGAAGAGACATGCGGGATCAAAGAGATCGATAGTTTGCTTCGCGTCACGACTGATCAAGAGATGGAGTCGTGGTTTAAACATATTAGTAGGTCTGTGAAAAGTAAACGCATTAAGCGAAAGGAAGATCACGGATCACTTGATGGAGTCTTTGCATGAAATCTATTGAAGATATTGCCAGTGTTCACTTGGGCAAGGCAGGTGATGGTTCTGTAGTTAAGCCCTATGTCACACCTGATGAGGTTGACCCGTCTTTGTTGGTTGCCGTTCCTCGTATTCTGAATCGCACTCAATATGGTATCGATGAAAAGCATTTACCGTTTGTGGGATATGATACTTGGAACTGCTATGAATTCTCTACATTGCTACCTAATGGATATCCTTTGTCAGGTCTATTGAAGATTGTTTATCCTTCTAGCTCACCCGCAATTGTTGAATCTAAGTCACTTAAGTTGTATTTGAATTCGTTCAATATGTCAAGAAACTTTAGTTCCGCGCATGTTTTGCAATCCAAGATTAGAGATGATCTACAGAAGGCACTTAATGCACCCATAGAAGTTAAGTTTCACAAACAAAGAAGTTTAAACCCTGCAACCAAACCTCTTAATAGTTATTTTTGGCATGTTGATGAGGTTGTAGATTACGCAAACTTAAAATTTGATTCGTATAATGAAAATCCTGATCTTCTTAAAGTTATTGAAGCAAACCCTGCTAGTGATACTAGGTTCCATACCTCTTCTTTGCGTTCTAACTGTAGGGTCACTAATCAACCAGATTGGGGGGATGTTTACGTCCATATCAAGGGGAACAAAGCAATAACTCCTGATTCTTTTCTTCAATACATTATCTCAATGAGAAAGGAGAATCACTTCCATGAAGAAATTTGCGAATGCATTTATAAACGACTGTGGGATCTTCTTCATCCAGATGAGTTGTTTGTTTCTTGTTTGTACACGAGGAGAGGCGGCATTGATATCAATCCCTCTCGCGCTAGCAGCTATGAGGTTTTGATTCGTGAATCGAGTGCTCTGATCAATGTAGATGTTCTTTGTGAAAAAACTTTGAGGCAATAATATGAATGTGCAAACCGTATTGAGTTCACTTCCAGACACAAAGGGGGTTGTGGTTGTTTTGTCGGGAGGTATGGATAGCACGATCGCTATGCGATTGTGTGTAGAGAAGTATGGTTACAAGAATGTTAGGGCGCTTACATTCAACTATGGGCAGAAACAATCTCTTGAAATTGAAAAAGCAAGAGAAAGCACAAGGCATCTGATGGTCGAACACAAAGTTCTTGATCTATCCATTCTTGGCGAAATTAGTCAAGGATTCTCTGCAAATGTAGACAAGTCGATTGATATGCCCACTATCAAAGATGTTTTGGGTGATCCTACTCCTAAGACATATGTGCCCAATCGTAACATGATTCTTATGTCACTTGCTGCAGCATACGCCGAGACACAAGGCATGGAGTATGTAGTATGTGGGTTACAGGTTCATGACGAATATGGATATTGGGACACCACTGCTCGTTTTGTTGAAAAGATGAATTCTGTCTTTTCAGAGAACAGAAAAATTAAGATCAAACTAATTGCCCCCTTTGTCACTCTGAATAAGTTTGAGGAGATTAAACTTCTTGAGGAACTTGATGGGGGTGTGGGATTGTTGATGAGCACACTTACATGTTATAATCCGAATGAATTAGGTGAATCGTGTGGTAAGTGCCCATCATGTTCTGAGCGTATCGCAAACTTTGCTAAGGCAGGTCACATTGATTCTATTCCATACTCAATTGACATTCCTTGGAGTAAACTATGTGCTCAATCGTAGGATCTTTTAAGCCGGAAAAGATCGTTGAACTTTGTAGGATGAATGAACATCGTGGACAGGTCAGCCATTCGCTAAGCTTATTTGATATCGTTAGTGGTCAGATACAAGTGCAGCGTCGTGTGGGCAAAGTTGATTATGATGAGATCATGTCTATCGATAAAGACCCACTTACTTACATCATTGTGCATATGCAAGCCCCAACCTCGGGTGACTTAAGTCCGTCAATCGTTCACCCTGCACATTTTGAAGGTAACTATCTTTGGCACAATGGCATTCTTAAGCAGTCGTATGTTGATAAGTTAAAGCAACAACTTGATGAAGTGTGTCCTTGGGATACGTTTCTTCTTTTGAAATCTATTACTGCTAGTCGCGACAACTTGAACTATCTAGATGGGTCATTTGCGTGTTTATTGTATAGCAATGAGAAGTTGTACGCATTTAGGAATGAGATCAGTCCTATGTTCTATGATCCTTATCTGAATATCTCATCAACTAAATTTTTGGGATCAAGGTCAACAGAACCCAATGTCCTACAGCATATTGATTTTAACTTCGGCACCCTGTTCAACTTAAAACCATTTAAAACTGTAGAAAATCCTTACTTCTTTGCGGAGTGATTATGGCGTTTAGTGATAGCATTGATAAGGTTGTTTCGGTATATTTTGCATGTGTTGCTGCAGAACCTTTTACATATAAGGGTAAGCAATATGAACCTAAACAACTTAGGGTATCACCTCAAATTTGCAGGGGGTTTACCTGTCCTGCAAATTGTGGAGGATGTTGTCCTAAGTTTAGTTTAGATTATATACCATCTGAGGCAAAACCTTCTACTGGACAATTTCGAACCATTGAATTTAATGGGCACAAGATAGAAATTTTCTCAGATACACAATCAGAGAATGCTGGAAAGAAGTGTAAATACTTAAACACAGAAAACGGTAGATGTAATAACTATGTAACCCGACCCTTTTCATGTGACTTTGAATTGATACGGTTCTTTACTACCAACACATCTACTAACCGACTCACACAAATGCTTTTTACTCGAGGGTGGAACATGATGCGGATTGATGGTGAAAGAGGTGCCCTTTGTTCTATGATTGATGCGAATGAGCAAACTAAGCAAGAAGCAATTGTTAAGATGCAGAGGTTACATGAGTGGACTCAACACTTTAAACTACAAACTAAACTTCCTAAGATCATTGATTGGATGAAGGATACGCCGTATAATACACAGACTCCATTTCTTATTTGAGGACTTTATGGGCAAGTTTATTAGCACAAAAACATATGGGCATGAGCGCGGATACGCTGTTGCCTATCGTCAATGGCGAGCAGACACACATTGCAATCTTATTCATGGATATGCACTAGCATTTCATTTTGAGTTTGAGTGTGACGAGGACAAACTAGATCGCAGGAACTGGTGTGTCGATTTTGGGGGCTACAAATCCCTTAAAGAAAAACTAGATGATTGGTTTGATCATACTCTCCTTGTTGCACAAGATGATCCCGAGTTTAAAATTTTCGAGATGCTGCATGAAAAGAAACTTTGTAAAATGGTTGTTGTGGAGCGTACTGGTTGTGAAGGGCTTGCCAAGTTCCTCGCAGATTACATTCAAGAGATTTGGATGCCTGAGAATGGATATGATGACGGGCGAGTGCGCCTACGTATGGTCAAAGTGATGGAGACTCCAACGAATTCTGCCATGTGGATTGCGGAATGAAAGTTTGTTTGCTGGGAGATTCACATTTTGGGATTCGCAATGACAGTAAAATCTTTCATGCGTACATGCGAAGATTTTACACGGAACAATTCTTCCCCACATTGCTTGAGCGAGGCATAACCAAGATTTTTCAGTTTGGTGATCTTTTTGATCGTAGGAAGTACGTTAACTTCTATACGCTTGATCAATGCCGTGACTACTTCTTTGATCCTATGATGAATTATGAAATTGAGATGGTTACATTGTTGGGCAACCATGATATCTTTTGGCGTGAAAAGCTAGACGTTAATTCACCATCATTGTTGCTAGAAAGGTACGATAACATTCGTGTCATTCAGAATCCAACTAATTATATGGGCATCGATATCATCCCGTGGATTTGTAAAGACAATGAGCAAAGCATTCTTGACTTCATCAAACAATCAACTTCACGGATATGCTTTGGGCATTTTGAACTTGAAGGGTTCGAGATGATGAAGGGTATGGAAAGTCATGGGGGTATGGATAGAAGCATTCTGTCGAAATACGAACAGGTTTTTAGCGGGCACTTTCATACCAAGTCAAACAAAGACAACATCATGTACTTAGGAACCCCTTACGAGTTGTTTTGGAATGACTACAAAGATCCCAAAGGATTTTTTATTCTTGATACTGATACGCTTGAGATCGAATTCATTCAGAACAATGATCCTATGTTCATCAAATACTATTACGATGATAGCAATGCGATAAATATCGATCCTAAGATCATCAAAGACAAGTATGTGAAATTGGTTGTGGTGAACAAGAAAGATTTTTCGATGTTTGATAAAGTGGTCGATACCCTGTATAATCATAATCCTGCTGAGTTAAAAATCATTGAGGACCTATCTGACTTTGATGCAGAGGTGCAAGATGATTCAATCGATATAGAAGATACCATGTCTCTGCTATCTGACTATGTTGATGCCATAGATACTGATGCGGATAAAGCACGTCTCAAAAATATTCTTAAAGAACTTTACGTAGAGGCGCATGATTATGCAGAGGAAAAATGATAAACTTTCAAACTATTCGTTGGCGAAATTTCCTTTCAACTGGAAACCAATTCACTGAGTTCAAACTAACTGAGCATCAAACCAATCTTATTGTAGGAGAGAATGGTGCAGGTAAGAGCACCATTCTTGATGCATTGTGCTTTGCATTGTTTGGCAAGGCATTTCGTAACATCAACAAACCACAACTAGTTAATTCAATCAATCAAAAGAATTGCCTCTCTGAGGTTGAATTCACGATAGGCAAAAGATCCTATAAGGTCTCACGAGGCATCAAACCTGCTGTCTTTGAAATTTTTGTTGACGGAGAATTGCTATCGCAGGACGCAGCATCAAAGGACTATCAAAAGCATCTTGAAGAAAAGATTCTTAAGCTGAACTTCAAGTCGTTCACACAGATTGTTATTCTTGGGGCAGCTTCGTTTACCCCTTTCATGCAGCTTCCTCAGGGGCATCGCCGTGAGGTCATTGAAGATATCCTTGACATTCAAATCTTCACTACAATGAATACGATCTTGAAGAATCGTATGGGGGCGCTTAAGACAGAAATCGCGTCACTAGAAAGCAGTATCACAGTAGGTAAGCAATCAGTTAAGTTGCAAAAGGATTACATTGCAAAGCTAGAGAAAGATGTTCAAAAGAAACTTGAGGATAATCAAAGCGAGATTGAACGAACAACCCGTGACTTATCTAATGCATCTCAGCAAATTAGTATTCTGCAATCTGAAGTTGATACACTTAAGCAAGGCACAGAGAATGAACAGCAATGCCTAACAAAAAAGGCAGAATACAATACATTGCTCAAAAGTCTGGTTGAGCGCGTCAAATCTGCTAATGAAACAATTTCTTTTTATACTGATCATGACAACTGTCCTACATGTTCACAAACTATCTCGGGTGACTTGAAAGACAAGGCAATCACCAAGCATACACACAAGATCGAAGAGGTACAAGTCGCTCTAACTAAACTCACTAATAAAATTTCTTCAATGGAAACGACACTTAATGAAATTTCGAAGCGTAAAGAACGCATGTCTGAATTGCAGATGAGTATCATCGAGTACAATTCAGACATCATTGCAAAGCAAACAGTCATCAAGAAGTTGCAAGATGAAGCCAACAAAGATAACATAGATACAACTGAGATCGACAAAGCTAAACAGGAGCTAAAGGACCTAGCCAAGGCGATTCTACAACAGGCAGATCATAAGTCGACTATGTCTGAGAAATATTACTACATGGAAGCAGCTGCCACATTGCTGAAAGATACAGGAATCAAAACCAAGATCATCAAGCAGTATATTCCTGTAATCAATAAGCTGGTCAACAAGTATCTTTCCGCAATGGATTTTTTTGTATCATTTGAGCTGGACGAAGCGTTCAATGAAACTATCAGGTCTCGGCATCGCGATGACTTCACATACGCATCATTTTCTGAAGGTGAAAAACAAAGGATTGATCTTGCTTTGTTGTTTACATGGCGAACTATTGCTAAGATGAAGAACAGTGTTAGTACAAATTTGCTGTTGCTTGATGAAGTATTTGATAGTAGTTTGGATGCGAATGGAACCGACTATGTAATGAATCTCCTTGATACTCTTGACGATAGTACAAATGTTTATGTCATTAGTCATAAGGGAGATCAGTTGTTTGATAAGTTCAAGAATGTCATTCGTGTAGAGAAACATCAAAATTTTAGTAGGGTGATATAATGTTAGTAAAAAAGTCTGATCTAAAACTAGTTTCCAGTACTGATGCAATCCTCAATCAACCCACACAACCTTATGACTTTGCAAAGGATAGTGTTACTGCACCTATGTTTGGCAATGTTCTCTTTTCTATCATGCAAGAGCAAGAAGGTGTGGGACTAGCAGCCAATCAGGTTGGTGTGCCTGTGTCTGTATTTGTCATGGGGTTTGATAACAAAAAGTTTCTCATCTTCAATCCAACTATTCTTTCATCATCTGAGAAGATGGTTACATATGAAGAGGGATGCTTGTCGTTTCCTGGCGTGGGGTTGAAGGTTGACAGGCCCGAATCGATTGATGTACAATATCAAAATGAAAAAGGAGAGGCCATTCAAACCACCTTTAAAGGCCTTGCTGCTAGGATCTTTCAGCATGAGTATGATCATATGATAGGCATTACAATGAAGAAAAAAGTATCGACTTTAAAGTGGGCGATGGCGGAGAAAAAGCGAGTCAAGGCCCAGAGATTGCGAATGTTGCATCAAAACAACAAATAGTGTTGCGTAAAAACAACAGATAAAACAAGCGGTTGCAAAGCAGCGCAAGACCTGTATAATTGTAGATGTTCAGAAGGAGATTACATGTCTGTAGTAGAAACCAAGTCGCTGCTTGCCAAACTGCTCGCTGCCGAGAACATTTCGGTTGAGCATCGCAAGACTCAAACCGCATACTTTAACGTCAAGGATCGCGTTCTGGTGTGTCCTATCATGAAGGACATGCCTGCAGAGCTTTATGACCTGCTGATGGGCCATGAGGTTGGTCATGCATTGTACACTCCCGCTGAGGGTTGGCACAACGCTGTTGCCGACGACAAACGCCCCAACTTCAAGTCGTTCCTCAATGTGGTTGAGGATGCTCGAATAGAGCGTTTCATCAAGAACAAGTTTCCTGGCATTCGCCCGTCCTTCTTCAAGGGCTACAAGAATCTGCTTGACCGCGATTTCTTTGGCGTAAACAACCTGGATATAAATACTCTCCCTCTTATTGATCGCATCAATCTTCACTTCAAAGCAGGTTCCTTTTCAGCAGTTTCGTTTGATGCTGATGAGATTCCTTTTGTAGAAATGGTTGATGCAGTTGAGACCTGGGAAGATGTGGTTCGGGTTGCTAATGCTCTGTATCAACATGCCAAAGAAAATCCTCAGCAAAAGAAGTCGTCAACTTCGAAAGGTGATGAGTTCGAATTTTCTGATGATGATAGTCAATCGCTTGAAGATTCCTCCGACGACTTAGATGAAGATTTTCAGGATCAAGACGGCGATGAGGGGCAAGACGGACAAGAAGGTGAGGAAGAAGAATCAGATTCTTATCAGGGTTCTTCATTTGCCCCTTCTGTGCCCGAGTCGATCACTGATCGCAATTTTCGCAACAAAGAGCAAGAACTTGTAGATGATTCCTGCGCGCCTATTGTTTATGTTGATATGCCTCAGCTAAACATGACCAAGCGTATCGTATCCTACAAGCAAATTCTTGCTCGACTTGATACTGGAGTTTTTTCACTACCCCCTAGCGTAGACATTGGAATGTCAGTGCGTGAATTCACTGAGAAGAATTCGCGTTTCATTAACTATCTTATCAAGGAGTTCGAACTTCGCAAGAATGCATCTCAGTTTGCTCGCGCTGCTGTAAACAAGACGGGCCAGCTTGATATGCAGAAAATTTCTAAGTATCGTCTGTCAGAGGATCTTTTCAAGCGAGTGACTATTGTGCCTCAGGGCAAAAGTCATGGATTAGTGATGTTTCTTGACTTCTCAGCCTCAATGAACAGTATCCTTAATGATACGATTGAGCAGATGCTGATTGTCACGACCTTCTGCCGTAAAGTTAACATTCCTTTCTCTGTATATGCATTTTCCGACAAGAAAGACAGTTTTGAAGCGTACTGCGCGGCGGAACCTGCTACCCTTCCTTTGCAGTCAGCAACCGATAAAGAAATTGATGTAGGCAGCTCTAATCATTTCTTTCACTTGAAAGAATATCTTAGCTCTACGATGTCTAAGGCAGAGTACAATAAAGCAATGCAAATCCTTCTACAAATTGGCGGAGCGTATGCGTATGCTCGCGGATATAAAAATTATTTGCATGCTAGTGAGCAGTTGAGTGGCACTCCTTTAAATGCGACAATTCTGGTTTCTTCAAGAATTGTGAATAACTTTCGAAAAGCAAACAAGCTAGAAGTAGTAACAGCGATGTTTCTAACCGATGGTGCCTCTAACGATGAATGCGATTTCTATTTTGATGAAGGTAAAGCACGCAGCTTTAGATATCAAATTGGGCATACTTACAGGTTCAAAATTACTATGACCGATAAGTTGTCGCGCGCTTCTGTAACGCTAAATAATAGCGAATCCAAAACCAAAATGTACTTGATGCTAGCAAAGAAAATTACTAACGCCAACTACATTGGGTTCTACATTGGTCCTCGGGGGCATACGTTGGGGCCTGTCATAAATGAAGTTATTTCCACTTATCGCCCTAGCGCCCTCTTAACTGAAGAAGAGCGAAAATTTGCTAGCAAGAACAAATTCGCTGCTTTGACAGGCACAGGATTTGATGTTTACTATGTGATTAAAGGTGATGAACTTCAGGTGAAGAGCTCTGGGTTGTCGGTGTCGCATGACGCTAGCAAGTCAGAACTTCGGAAGGCCTTCAGTTCTACCATGAATTCTAGGGCAAATAACCGCGTGTTTTTGTCGCGTTTTTGCAACACTTTGTGCAGTCAGCTGTAAACCGGTTGACAGAACTTGCTGAATATCCGATAATTAATCATCGTCAATTGAGAGGTTTCTATGAGCAAGAAAGGTTTTTCGGTTGAGCAGAAAGCTGCTCTGGTTCGCGATCTGATCGCTGCTTACGGTCACGCTGTTACTCGAGGCGAGATTGTCCAGTTCTGTTCTGACAAAGGATTGGGCACCCCTTGGTTCATTCTTGACAATCCCGCACTTCGCTCGGGTCGTGGTGCGTATGATCTTTCCGCATTCACGCCTGAGGCGCCGGCGCCTGCTGTTGTCATTTCTTCATCTGCCCCCATTCAAGAGGCTGCCATGGTCGCTACGGTTACACCTATTACCCAACTTCGCCAGAAAAAACTGGTGACTGAAATCACTGAGAACCTGGTGCCTGAGAAGGATCGCACCTATGTTCCGTTCGGGTTCTTCAAAGACCTCGAAGCAGTCATTTCCAGCAATCAATTCTACCCGGTGTTTATTACGGGACTGTCCGGTAACGGTAAGACCTTCATGGTCGAGCAGGTCTGCGCTCGACTCAAGCGTGAGTGCATTCGTGTCAATATCAGTATCGAAACTGATGAAGATGATCTCATTGGTTCTAATACCTTGGTTGATGGTAACGTGGTTTATCGCGAAGGTCCGATTCTCCTGGCGATGAAGCGAGGTGCTATCGTCATTCTTGATGAGATTGATCGGGGGTCCAATAAACTTATGTGCTTGCAGGCGATCCTTGAGGGTAAGCCCTACTTCAACAAGAAAACAGGTGAGCTTGTTCACGCTGCACTCGGGTTCAATGTTATCGCTACTGCTAACACTAAGGGGCGCGGGACTGAGGATGGAAAGTTTATTGCTGCCCAGATTCTTGATGAGGCCTTCCTCGAGCGTTTCCCTATCACGCATGAGCAGGAGTATCCTTCGAGTTCAGTTGAGCGCAAGATCATTCTGAACAACATGGCAGCGGTCGGTGCGGTTGACGAGGACTTCGCTGACAAGCTAGTGACCTGGGGTGAGATCATTCGTAAGACTTACCTCGAGGGAGGCATTGACGAGTTGGTTTCTACTCGCCGCTTGGTGCATATCGTTCGCGCCTTTTCTATGTTCAAGGACCGTGCTAAAGCGATCAAGTTGTGTATCAACCGCTTTGATGCTGAGACGAAAGCAGCATTCCTTGACCTCTACAGCAAGGTTGATGTAACTGCGGTGACTACTGAGCAACCTGCTGTTGCAGAAGTTCCCACTGAGTAAATCTCCTACTTAGTTTTGGGCGCCATTGATTGGCGCCTTTTTTTATTGTATAAATACAGTATCGTTATCGCAAGTGAGGCATTATGAAAACAGCATTGATCACTGGCTGTACAGGCCAAGATGGTTCATATCTAGCGCAAATTCTACTTGAAAAAGGATACCAGGTTCATGGTATCATTCGTAGAAGTTCCTCAATCAATACAGGTCGAATCGACCACCTCTATGATCACCCTAATCTAAAACTGCACTATGGAGATGTTACTGACTCTTTGTCGCTTACAGGAGTCATCAAAAAAGTACAGCCCCAAGAAATCTACAACCTAGCAGCGCAGAGTCATGTTAAGGTTTCGTTTGAGACACCTGAATACACTGCTATGGTCGATGGTTTGGGTACATTGAAGATTCTAGAAGCAGTTCGCCTATTGGGCATGGAATCTGAAGTTCGCATTTACCAGGCGTCTACGTCTGAGCTCTATGGGTTAGTACGGGAGGTTCCGCAAACTGAGCGCACTCCTTTCTACCCGCGATCCCCTTACGGTGTTGCAAAACTTTACGGATTTTGGATCGTAAAGAACTACCGCGAGGCATATAACATGTTTGCCTGCTCGGGCATTCTATTCAACCACGAGAGTCCTAGGCGAGGGCACAACTTTGTCACTAAGAAGATTGTTGACGGGTTGCGTAGAATTAGAGATGGCAACCAGCAAATTCTTACGCTAGGAAATCTAAATGCTCGCCGCGACTGGGGACATGCAAAAGATTACTGTGAAGCAATGTGGATGATTCTTCAACACCATACCCCCGAAGATTTTGTAATCGCAACAGGTGAACAATACTCGGTTCGCGAGTTCGTTGAAAAGTGCGCTGAATACTTTGATATGCGTATCGAATGGTATGATGAGGGACTAGATGAAATTGGTGTGGATGTGAACACAGGCAGAACAGTAGTAACAGTTGATCCAAAGTATTTTAGACCTGCAGAAGTTGAAACGCTGCTAGGAGATGCAACAAAAGCAAAGACTGTTTTGGGGTGGCAACCTAAATACACCTTTGACGATTTGGTTGAGGAGATGTGTACACATGAATAAAAATTCTAGAATTTACATTGCAGGTCATACTGGATTAGTTGGTTCAGCGCTATACCGCCAACTGAAACGAGAAGGTTATGTTGATATCATTTGCAAGTCACATAATGACCTTGATCTTCGTAACCAGGATTCTGTAAATTTTTTCTTTCGCACGTATAGGCCTGAGTATGTTTTCTTAGCAGCGGCTAAGGTTGGGGGGATCAACTATAACGCAACGGTTCCTGCTGACTTTATCTATGACAATCTGATGATTCAGAATAATGTAATCAAAGCTGCTCATCAGTATGGTGTCAAGAAGTTATTGTTTCTTGGATCCGCCTGCATCTACCCCAAAGTGACTCCGCAACCCATCAAAGAAGAATACTTGATGACTGCACCCCTCGAACCCACTAATGATGCGTATGCAATTGCAAAGATTGCAGGTATGACTATGGCAAAGTATTACACCAAACAATATGGTATGCCCACTATTAGTTTAATGCCTGCAAACTTGTATGGACCCAACGATAATTTTCATCCAGATCGTTGTCATGTTATTCCAGGACTCATCAATAAGTTCTGGAATGCAAAAGAAAAAGGAAAAACTGTAGTCGAGGCGTGGGGAGATGGTTCGCCTACAAGAGAGTTTCTGTATGTAGATGATCTTGCTGATGCTTGTATCTTTTTGATGAAAAATTATAATGATCCATCCCATATTAACGTGGGAAGTGATGTAGAAATTACAATCAAAGATCTATCTGAAATTATTAAGCGTGAAGTTGGATACGCGGGATCTATTTGCTGGAACACAGATAAACCCAACGGGACTCCTCGAAGAAAACTGGACAATAATAAGCTATTTGAAATGGGATGGAGACCCAAAGTATCTTTTGATGATGGGCTAGCAAGAACAATAGAATGGTTCAAGAACAATAAGGAGCGATTCCTATGAGATGGCCTTTGATGGGTGAAACAATCACCGTAGCAGATCGATTGAAGATGGCAGCATTCGTTCTTACAACCAAAAAGTTCACTAACGGAGAACGTGTAAAGAAGTTTGAACGTGAATGGAACGAATGGTTGGGGTCTAAGAATTCTTTATATGTTTCTAGCGGCAGTACAGCAAACTTTCTGCTAGTTGCTGCAATGAAGGAAAAGTATGGGTTGAAGCATGGTGATAAGGTTCTTCTTCCTGCATGTACGTGGGTGACTAATGTTGCGCCCATTATTCAGTTGGGGCTTGAACCTATCTTCTGTGATATCAATCTACAGAACTTCAGCTTCAATATTCCTGATGTAAAACTTATTGCCGCAAAACACAAGATTAAAGCAATTTTTGTGACACATCTTTTGGGGTTCTCGGGACATAATGAAATGCTAAGGGAAATTTTTCCAGATGCATTGATTATTGATGATGTTTGCGAGTCGCATGGTTGCCTAGATGCACAAGGTAGAAAGGTTGGGGCGAATAGTTTAGGTGCAACCTTCAGTTTTTACTTTGGGCATCATATGTCAACGATTGAAGGAGGAATGGTTTCCTCGAATGATGAGGAGCTGTTTGACTTGATGCGTATGAAGCGTAGTCATGGTATGGCTAGAGAGTCAACAAATTACGGATACTACGCAGCAAAGAATAATAATATTGACAAGTCATTTTTGTTTATGACAGATGGGTACAACTTTAGAAATCATGAGGTGTGCGCTGTTCTGGGATCTTCACAGCTAAAGCGACTTGATCATATGATTGAACAAAGACGATCAAACTATGAGAAATATGTCACAATCATTAATGACTATCCCAACCTGTTTCTTCCTCATCGCTATGAACCTACTAACAGCAGCTTCTGCTTTCCTTTCATTTGTAAGACGATTAGTGTGATGAAAGCAATGAAGGATGCATTTGGGAGACATGGAATCGAGTACAGGCCTGTGGTTAGCGGCAATCTAATGATTCAGCCCTTCCTTAGAAACAAGTATAAGATTGCTATTCCCAAGGATGGTTACTTGGTTGATGTGGTGCAAAAGCAAGGCGTTTACATTGGGAACAATCACTTCATTAATGATGATGATATGGAATTTTTAGAACAAGTTGTGGAGGAAATAGATGAAAGATTTAGCAATTACAATTGAACAAATTATTGAAGCAAAGGTCAATGAAGTTCTTTCTCAAAAAACGCTTCCCTTTATTGAGGAGTACATTGCAACAGATAACTTGGGTGAAGTGATTGAGAAGTTAGTCATTCTTCACATACGCACCTGGATGCTTGAAGATGCTGCACAACAAGCAAGAACGGCAGATGAACTAGCTGGTATCAAGAAAAAAATTGATATCTGTTTCAAGCAAAAGCGACCCAAGTTTGTGCAGGTAATCAATCGAATGGTCGATGATGCAATCATTCACGGCAAGTCACTAGCAGAAGATTCAGTAAAACTCTACAAAGGCGTAGAATGAGAATCGTTCTGTTTAACCACTTTCATCGAGGCGACCTATTCACCCATAAGGAGTTTGCTCGCCACATGAAACAACTAATGCCTGATAGCACTTTTGAGTATTGGCATTTCAACCATCCTAAGGTAAATCTTGACCTACAGATCCCTTTAGTCAACACACCCCATAACCTAGATAAAAACGCTCATTTCATGTGGGAGGGGGAGGTTGTGGGTATTAATACATGGATTGGTGTTTGGGGTGATATCTTTAACACGCATCAAGGTGTCAATATGTTTTCTCTATACGAAAGTTGGGAGAACATCTTTGAGAAGTTTGATTTAAAGCTACGCGATGATCCTGAATCATATTTGCCTCGCATAGATTACTCATTTTTCAACCTAGAGAACATCGATAAGTTTGTTTCTGTGCCTAGAAAAAGAATACTCTTTTGCAATGGCAAACCCATGTCGGGACAGTCGTTTGATTCAGACATGGGTGATATCATAAACATGTTTGCTGAAAAGTATTTAGACATTGACTTTATCTGCACTCAAAAGTTTCCCACAAAAGCATTGAATGTTTTGTTTACGGATGATATTATAAACGATAAACAAGAATTCTTTACGGGAGTTAACCCATATTGGTTTGACAAACCTATGAACATCTGTGACCTAAACGAGATATCTTACTTGAGCACAAAGTGTGATGCCATCGTGGGTAAGAATTCAGGACCTTTTGTTTTTTGTGAGACATATGATAACTTAAAGGATGAATCAAAGGTTATTGTATCTTTCTGCAAAGGACCTAAAGAGACTATGAGCAATGGAGTAGATGTAAAGGCAAATTATCGACATGTGATGCATCACAGTCATTCTAGCATAACAGAAACTATCCAGTGGGTTATTAATGAAATCAAAACTTAAAATTGCGTTTACTGATATCGACAACCATGTTGCTAGCTTTTTTGCTTCTCACCTTGCAAGGCGATATGACCTTGATATCGATTACAAGAATCCCGACTTCCTTATCTTTGCAGATAAAAACTTTGGGCAAAATAATCTGAATTATTCAAGACGAGATGTAACTAAAATCTTCTATACAGGAGAAAATCAAAGGCCCGAGGACTATGATTGCGACTATGCTATCACCTTTGATCACAACTTCAATCCATGGCATTATCGCCTCCCTTTATATGTGATCTACATGTGGGCATTAGAACACATTCATAAGGCACCTTATAAGTTTGATTACATCTTCAATCCCGAAGTAAAACCCAAGAAAGATTTTTGTTCTTTTGTTGTTAGCAATCCCAACAGCCCTCCTCGTAACAAGTTCTATGAACTATTGTCACAATACAAGCGAGTAGATAGTGGGGGCAGACATCTGAATAACATTGGCGGACCTTTGCAGGGAGAACAAGCAAAGATTGAATTCTTGTCTAGTCGTAAGTTCAATATTTGCTTTGAGAGCATGTCACATCCTGGATACGTAACCGAGAAGCTTCTTCATGCTTTTTATGCAGGAACCATTCCTATCTATTGGGGAAGTCCTACAGTAGGCATTGACTTCAATGAACAAGCAATAATCGATGTTAGCAGATTTAAAACATTCGAAGAAGCTATTGAAGTGATTAAAGCAGTAGACAATAATGATGATCTTTATAACTTTGTAGTCAATCAACCCAAGTTCAAGTATAACATCCCTCCCGCATATCTTGCTATCGACAACCTTCTAAACTGGTTCGATGCTGTGATCAATAGAAAAATTGCGAGGTAACATGGACATTCAAGTATTCATTTTCAATTGGCGAAAGCAGTTTGATAAGACAGTTGAAAAAGAGAAGGTCCTTTCATCGTTGGGGTATAGAGTCACAGTCATCAATTCGGATGAAGAACATAATCAAGTTCATTGGATTAACTTAGGTGAGTCGGCGTACTTTACTGATCAGTTTATGAAGGCTCTTGAATTGTTTGATGGCGATGTTATGTTTCACATTCAAGGAGATGCATCATATGATGATTGGAATCATATTGTAAAGGATGCAAAAGAATCGTTCGAGACATACAAGTGGGGAATCTATGCTCCCAATATTGACTACACCTGGTACACAAGAGAACGAACAGACATTGAAGGAGTTCAGCTTCGAGACAAGACAATGAAGTTGGTGGCATGTCCCGACTGCACTTGCTGGTTCATACATAAAGATGTCATCGATGTTTTCAAGCAACTGAAGATAGACATGACCCCTTATAAGATGGGCTGGGGATGGGATATCATATTTCCGGGAATTAGTTATCTGATGCGTAGATTAGTTATTAGAGACTATTATCACACCATTGATCATCCTCCAGGAACCAACTACAATAAGACACAAGCTGAAACAGAGATGCACCAGCTTTTTAGTGTTCTTCCCAATGAACTAAAGGTCTTGTTCAATTGGATCAAAGGTGATCGTCAACAAATTTTACAAATATTTCAAAATGCATAAAAACTTTTATGAGATGAATGACTATCTATTTGAGCTTATCACTAAAGGAGCTCCAGCTTCAGTCATTCGTCTAGATAACACTGCAGGTTACATAATTGATAGCATACTAAAAGATCAACCTATTTCAGAACAATTTTTCAACCCGAAAACCATTCTTGAGGGGGGAGTTTATCCTAATACCCAACAATATGCTAAAACTTTTGTTTACTCATCTACCTTTGATTGTATGTTTAGAGCGACCTGCGTAGGATTTGTAGACATCTCGAATGAAATTAGAAAATCTTCTCCTCTACAAGAAATTTTCAAAGATAAAGTTATGTTCTTTTGTGATGGGCATATGGTTTTTGATCCTGCAGCAATTTTGGGATATACAAACCTCTACTTTGACTTTCTTCCTCGTCAACAAATTGTAAAACCTTGGACGAGAGCTCTCACAGGAAAAAAGGTCTTAGTTATTTCTACACATGCTGAATCTATTAAACATCAATGGAAAAATAGAAAAGAGATTTGGGGGAAACATTACGAGGATATGTCAGATTTTAATCTTGTTGATGTTATACGAGCACCTTACCATCCCTCAGTTGACTCTAGGCAATATCCTAACTGCGATCATTGGGGTCAGATGGTTGAATATGTAAAGAGATTAATTGAGCAATATGACTTTGATGTTCTACTATCTGGAGCAACTACATCTTCTCCTTTTTTTGTTGACCATGTAAAGCAAATGGGAAAGATTGGAATTCAGACAGGAGGAGTAATACAACTATTCTTCGGAGTTAAGGGGGGTCGTTGGGCTAAGGTAGATTCTTATTCTGATTGGCATAAGATGTTCAATGAACATTGGATATACCCCCTCAAAATAGATGAACCACAAAATAAATTACAGGGACTTGAAAGCAGCTTTGCATATTGGGGATGATATGAAACAACAGATTATTGATATGGTTGGGCAGTACTTCAAAGAAAAACAATCTAATAAGACATGGGTAGCGGGAAAGGACTTTGTAAACTATGCAGGTCCCTTCTTTGACGAGAAGGAATATATTTCAGTCATGGACACACTTCTCAATGGGTGGCTGGTCATGGGTGATAAGTGTCTGCAGTTTGAAAAGCTATTTCCACGACACTTTGGAAAGAATCATGGCATTCTTACGAACTCAGGATCCAGTTCAAATCTTCTAATGATGGCATCTCTTGCATCTAAGCGTGGATATAATCTACCAAAGGGCACTAATGTCCTTGTGCCTATCGCAGGATTCCCAACCACATTGAACCCCATCCTGCAGGTAGGTTTCAACCCGATCTTTGTTGACATTGAGATTGATACCCTAAACATTGACACTTCTCATGCTGAAGAGTTGATAAAAAAGCATGATATCAAAGTGTTGACTTTTGCACATGTTCTGGGTAATCCTCCAAACATGGACGATATCATGTCTTTGGTAAGGAAGTATAATCTCGTTCTACTAGAAGATTGCTGTGATGCTTTAGGTTCTACCTATGACGGAAAACCTTTGGGGTCTTTTGGCGAGATGGCATCTTGCAGTTTCTATCCTGCACATCATATGACTATGGGAGAAGGTGGGTTCGTAGCATCAAGGACTTACGAACAAGAAGTTATCCTTCGATCCTTTCGAGAATGGGGTCGTGGGTGTTATTGTGTGGGCCCAGAAGCAAACAAACTGCAATGTGGTACCTGCGGCAAAAGGTTTTCTGAATGGGTTCCTTGTATGCGTGGAGAGATCTTTGATCATAAGTATGTTTATGATGAAATCGGGTATAACCTCAAACCAATTGAAATGCAAGGGGCGATGGGACTCGTTCAACTTGAAAAGCTAGACACTATTCATGCTCTTAGAAGAAGGAACTACAAACTTCTGTTTGATATCTACTCGAAGTATGAAGAATTCTTCCACCTGCCTAGGCCTCTAGACAAAGCCGATCCTTCTTGGTTTGCCTTCCCGCTGACCATACGGGATAACGCACCGTTTAAACGTATTGACATTGTAAATCATCTCGAGGATAATTTGATTCAAACGAGGCCTTACTTTGCAGGCAATCTAATGTTGCAACCTGCATACAGCCATTTGATGCCACCTGAAGATGCAAGAAACAACTTTCCTGTAGCAACAAAGGTTATGAAGGACACATTCTTTCATGGGACAAGTCCTGTAATCACTGAGGAACAGATTGTATATATAGGTAATGTTGTTGACAATTTTATGAGTTTAATCAAATGAGAGTATGCGACTACATTGCAAACCACCTTTATAGTATAGATGTAAATCGTGTCTATGGCCTAATGGGCGGGGGTGCGTCGGGTCTTAACGATGGGTTTATTAAGCATGGAAGCATTGAATACATATGCTTCCATCATGAACAGGGTGCCGCTTACGCCGCATACGGCGAGTCGCGGCTTACTAACAAAATTTCTGTTGTCAACCCAACGACAGGTTGTGGAGGTACAAACTGTATCACTCCCCTTTTGAATGCATGGCAAGATAGTGTTCCTGTACTTTTTATATCAGGAAATGTGCGAACATCCCATACAACGAATTACTTAAACAGAAAACTTAATATAAATTTGAGAAAGTATGGTGTTCAAGAACACGATATTATTAACACAGTTTTGAGTATTACTAAATACGCAAAGTTTTTAGACGATCCTTCTAAAGTGCCCTTTGAACTATCTAAAGCAATAGATATCGCGCTCTCGGATAGGCGAGGCCCTGTTTGGTTAGATATTCCATCTGATGTTCAAACATCTATTATGCCTGACATATTTGAACAGTACAAGCCCCATGAACTTCCAAACGATCAAAAAAATATTTTTGAAATTATTGATCATGAAATAAGATCGCACAGAAGGCCTTTGGTCCTTGCGGGTAATGGGATTCATCTATCTAATACAAGACAGGAGTTTAAAAACTTTCTAGAAAAGTATGATTTACCGTTTGTTTCTACTTATCTAGGAAGAGATCTGTTAGCATACGACCACCCTTCGAACATTGGAACAGTGGGTATAAAGGGTACACGTGCCGCCAACTTTATCATGCAAAACTGTGACCTATTGATTATACTAGGTTGTTCTATGAACCCTACTCACGTAGGATATGATGAAAAACAGTTTGCGCCTAAAGCGAAGAAAATTATGATAGACATTGACCCAGAAGAGTTTGGCAAAAATACCGTGCAAATAAATGCGTGCCACAAAATGAATTTGAAACACTTTTTTGAGAGCTTTTTATGAAACAAGATGTTTTTCTGGCGGATCGCATAACTTGGAAAACTAACTGTAAGAACCTGAGAGAATGTTGGGCAGATGAGGTGGTTAATGACTCACCACCCTATTATAATATTTACACTTTTTTAAAATTTTTGAATAAAAATCTACCTACTAGATGCAATGTTGTAAGTGATGCAGGCTCAGCGTTTTATTCAACCGGGCAGGTAATGAAGTTGTCCGCGGAGCAGCGCTTAATAATTTCAGCATCTCAAGCAGACATGGGATGTGCAGTTCCTGCATCAATTGGAGTATCTTTAGCAGATCCTCTTGCTAAAACTATCGTAGTTACAGGTGATGGTAGTTTTGCGTCTAATGTGCAAGAACTGGCTACAATAAAAAAACACAGCTTACCCATAACTATATTTGTTCTAAACAATGATGGGTATTTAAGCATTCGTAACACACAAAATAAATTTTACAATGGGCGTGTTTACGGCGTGAATAGTAAAACAGGATTATGGTTTCCTGATCTAGAAGACATTGCAAAGACGTTTCATTTTGATTATCGTACCATTGTCAATGACGGCGAAGATTTGAATACCAAAGTCAAGGATTGCTTAGAAATATCCTATCCCACCATTTGTAATGTATGCTGTGACCCAGAACAAGAAATAATTCCCACGCAAGCCCTAAAGGATGTGAATGGGGTAAAGGTTCAACCTTCATTAGCTGACATGTACCCATTTAAGGATGAGGCAGAATTATTTTCGCAACAAGTTGAACTACTAAAGGGTGCTGAATGGGTCCATTGGTGATTATTGGCGGAAGTGGATTTTTAGGATCACACATACAATCATACTATCCTCTTGCAAAAAAATTCAAAATCATAAGCCTTGTTAGGGGTTCTTTAGACTTATTAAATTCGCAAGAGGTTTATGATTTTATGAAGGGTGTAAGACCCTACGCTATTGTAAATTGCTATTCATCCGGAGGTAAGGAGCGTGCAAAAGAAACCTCGCTTGATATAGTTAATGACAATCTTATTATGTTTGACAATATCAGAAGATGTAATCATATGTTCAAAAAGTACATTAATATAGGATCTGGTGCTGAGTATGATTTTTCTGTACATGCCGAACCTCGAGAACATGATATACTTACATCCATACCGAAAACATCCTATGGATCATCAAAGAATATTATATCAAGGCTATGTCAACTTGAAGAAAATTTTTACACATTGAGATTGTTTGGATGCTTTGGTTCAGGAGAACCTCAATTTAGATTATTCTCAAAGTTTATGTTAGGTACAGGCATGTTTGAAGTCAATGATAAATATTTTGACAATATATCAATAGATGATTTTCTTTCTATTCTTTATCATTTTATAGTTATTGATCAGCCCCATAAGGATGTAAACTGTACATACTCAACAAAAAGTCTCATATCAGAACAACTAGAAATTCTAAGTCTAGTTACAGGTCACAAAAGGCCTATAAAAATTAACGAAGTGAATGACTCCAATTACATTGGAAAGTCGACCTGTTTACATTCTTTAGGCATACCCCTTGAAGGGTTAAAAAAAGGTATTTTAAAACATTATGAATAAAATAGTTTACATTACGGGATGCCTTGGGTTCATTGGATATCATGTAACCTTAGCGTGCCTTAAGCGAGGGTGGCATGTTAGGGGTATTGATTCGCAAACATATGCCGCGAATTTGTCTTTTCTTTCTGAGCTACAACAGTATGAGAAGTTTGTTTTTGAAAAGCAAAATATCAATAGCATCACTCATCTATATGACTGTGACTATGTTATCAATACAGCAGCAGAGACACATGTTGACAACAGCATAGTGAGTTCAGATGTCTTTCTTCATAGCAACATCAATGGGGTGCATAACCTACTTGAACTCATAAAACAGAAACCTGCCTCTCGTAGGCCTACACTTTTGCATTTTAGCACCGATGAAGTTTATGGTGATATAGAAGTGGGGTCTCATACTGAAACCGATCTGCTTAAACCGAGCAATCCTTATAGCGCAACTAAAGCTGCAGCAGATATGTTGATTTTAGCATGGGCAAGGACTTATAATATTCCATATGTGATTGTTAGACCAACTAACAACTATGGGATTGGGCAGTATGTTGAAAAGTTCATTCCTCGAGCATGCAAAAACTTATACTTGGGTAGACTCATAAGTCTACATGATAGGGGGGTGCCCAAAAGAACTTGGCTTCATGTTAGTGATACGGCAAGCGCAGTCATAACGATAATTGAAAGTTCAGAAAGAAATAGAATCTTCAATGTGTCTGGTAACTATGAGGAAAAGAATCTTGTTGTAGCTCAAAAGTTGATCAAACACATCTTGGGAGATGTCGATCCTCTTAGACATGTTGATTTATCAGAGACCAGGCCTGGTCAAGATGTGAGGTATGCGATTGACGATAATGCTTTAAGATCAATAGGTTGGGCACCTAAAGCTAACTTTGATGTGGAATTAGCAACTATTTGTAATTGGTATAAAAACAACTTTGTTTGGTAATTATGAAAAAAATAGTAAGCGTTAGCTCTTATGGTACAAACGCTCGTTATATAGTAGGAGCGCATAGACAATATGAACTTTCAAGAAGTTTGTATCCAGATTGGGAATATAGAATTTATGTAGATGATGCATCGAACTATAATATGCCTGATGCCACCATCATTGAAGTAAAAGACGGTTCACATGGGGTCTTTTGGAGATTTGAACCGTTGTTTGAGAATGAGAACAATGTTGTCATCGTAAGAGACTCAGATGGAAGAATCAGCTATCGAGAATGTAAAGCGGTGAATGAATGGCTAGAATCGTCAAAGAGTTTTCATGTTTATAGAGACCATGAAGCACACTTTGAATTTCCCATAATTGCCTGTGCGTTTGGGTATAAGGGGAAGCTTTCTTCTTCCCTTCACAAAATTATGAGGGAGTATGCGACAAAGACAAACTATTACACCAATGATCAAGTATTTTTGCGAGATCATGTTTGGCCTATTGTTGAAAGTGATACACTAATACATTCAATGAATGAGGGTTGGTTTGGTAAAACACGATCTACTCTACTGAACCCCTATTCATTTTGCGGGAATGGATATGATGAATTTGATATGCCTCTATATCCTGAAACTCTCGCTGAGATGGCGGGATTTGATCAAAAGAATCTACACGAAAGATACAAGTTTGATGGGGGAATCTGGTGAAATCTTTTTTCATTCTACCTATTCATAATAAGGAAAGTTTGCTCTTAAAGGTTTTACAAGGAATCGTTTCAAGTGCATCAAGTGACTATCAAATCTTAGCGATCCTTGACGGATGCAATGACTCATCAGAACAAATACTGCTTGACTTCATAAGTCAAAATAAGTTGTCTAATCATTTTTTAGTTTCTTACATGGATGATGTGCATGAGATAACTTGTTTAAATCACGGGTTGACAAAAATACGACTATCGAATGCACGACCTGAAGATTTAATCTTTACTGTTCAAGATGATGTTATTCTTCAAGAGACACAGGTAGACAAAAAATTTAATTACTTATTCACGCATGAACCCAACTTAGGTTATGTTAGTATGAGATTAGGTTGTGATATAGTTAATCTTGATCATACAATAGGTGAAAAAAATTATGTTGAATCAGAATACGGGCATTGGAAACAATTGGGATTTAATCATTTCTATTGTGCAAAACAAAATGAACTTATCAAAGTGCCCATCGCTATTAGAAGCCCCACATGTGTTTTATGGAATAGGTATAAAAAAGTTGGATTTTATGATGCCGCACTGGCCCCTTGTGGGTTCGATTGTCATGACTTTAGTTTGCGTATGATAGAACACAATTTTCAAAATGCTGTTTATGTATTAAAATACTTAAGTGATGTGTCATGGGGAGGAATGAGAACAGAAACAATTTCACAAATAAACTCTCGTCATGGAGAAATTTATGAACAGAATCGACGATATTTGGCAATGAAACACAGGGATTTATTAAGGACAATTTCATGAATCCATTAGTGACTATTGTAACCGCAACCACTTGCACTCCATATCTACGTCAAAACATTGACTCTGTTTTAGCGCAAACCTATCCCAACATTCAGCATCTTGTGGTCATAGACGGCAAACATCACCTTGAGAAGCTAGATTACGATATCGCTGCTGATATAGTCACACTTCCATATGCAACAGGCACAGAGCAGTACAACGGGCATCGTATCTACGGGGCTGCAACTTATCTTGCAAAGGGGGACTTTATCATGTACCTTGATGAAGATAACTGGATCGAACCCAACCACATAGAAAGTTTAATTGAATTGCTCAAAGATACTCCCAACTCCTATGCCTGTGCGCTTAGGAAGATCACAGACATGGAGGGAAACTTTATCTGTAATGATGATTGTGAGAGTCTTGGAAACTGGGTGTCAGTCATCAACGACTACTTTGTAGATGTGAACTGTTTCTTTCTACCTAAGAAACTTGCCCTTCAGCTAACACCTATCTGGTATCGTCGAGCAAGGCATCCAGAAGATCAACCGGAAGTTGATCGGGCATTGACAAATGTGTTAAGATACAATAAAATACAATGCTTGGTGAGCGGCAAGTATACCGTAAACTATCGTGCAGGCAATCGAGCAGATTCTGTTCGACCTGAATTCTTTTTACAAGGCAATGAACATATGAGGAAAGTATACAATGGAAAGTTCCCCTGGCAAGCCCCTGCAGTATAAGTACAATGAAGAGCAACTAATTCAGCAGCTGCTTGAATACGTCAATTCAACATATAACCAACACTATGCTCAAGGTGACATTCAGACAACTGAGTTCATCATTAGTAATGGTGATGGTATTGCGTTCACCCGTGGCAATGTTATAAAATATGCACAGCGTTATGGAAAGAAGGATGGCAAAAGTCGTAAAGACATTATGAAGATCCTTCACTACGCTTTGATTTTGCTCTACACTCATGACCTAGAAAATGAAAATCCCTCTGTAAAGGAAAGTGAATATGAAAATCAGTCAAGATACGATCAACATCCTCAAGAACTTCGCTACGATCAACTCAAATCTGCTGTTTCGAGCGGGCTCTACCCTATCAACAATCTCGGCGCCTAAGTCGATCTTTGCAAAAGCAGAAGTTAGCGAGACCTTTCCTAAGGAAGTTGCTATCTATGATCTGAACTCGCTCTTGCAACTTCTCACTTTTAGTGAAGATCAAGAGATTGAATTTGGTGAAAGGTCAATGACTATTACCAATGACATTGGTCGATTTGAATACTTCTACTGCGAACCGTCTTTGATCATTGCAGCACCTACGAAGAATATTGAAGTTGATGAGGTATTCAAGTTCAATCTTTCAAGCAAAGATGTGCAAACTATTGCAAAGACAGCAGGTGTTCTTGCTGCACCCACCATTGCAATTGTAGCCAAGAATGGTAAGGTTACGATGAAGATTGGTGATCGTAAGAACGATAGCGCAAACAGTTTCAATAAAGTTATTGGTGACACTGACAAGGAATTTGAATGTTTTATCTCATCAGAGAACTTTAAACTTCTTACTAATGCGTATGAAGTAACCTTGTCGAAGAAAAACTTCTGCCAATTCAAGTCACAGAAGATCAGCTATCTGATTGCTATGGAACCCGGTTCAGTAATCTAATTGGAGCATTATATTATGGAAGTACGTGACAATGAGTTTCTCTGGGTTGAGAAATATCGACCCAGATTGTTAGATGATTGCATTCTTCCTGAAGAACAGAAGCGAGTGTTCAAGGAGTTTGTAGAAAAGGGTGAAATTCAAAACATGCTTCTCTGTGGAGGTCCTGGTATGGGCAAAACCACAGTTGCAAGGGCTTTGTGTGAGGAACTTGAAACTGACTATATCATCATTAACGGATCAGAAGAGTCGGGTATCGATGTTCTTCGCACGAAGATCAAGCAGTTTGCATCAACTATGTCTTTCACGGGTAAGACAAAGGTTGTGATTCTAGATGAGGCAGATTACCTAAATCCCAATTCTACGCAACCTGCATTGCGAGGATTTATTGAAGAGTTTTCTAAGAATTGTCGATTCATTCTAACTTGCAACTTCAAGAATCGTATCATCGCACCTTTGCACTCGCGATGCTCTGTTGTTGAGTTCAAGTATGCAAAAAGTGAGAAGGCACAGATTGCAGGCCAAGTGCTAAAGCGACTAACCTTCATTCTAAACAATGAAGGCATTTCGTTTGACAATAAGGTTCTTGCTGCACTCATTCTGAAACACTTTCCCGACTATCGTCGAATCATTAATGAACTGCAAAGGTATTCTGCTGCAGGAACTATTGATGAAGGCATTCTTGCGAGAGTGGGTGAAGTCAACACACAGGAACTCATTTCTTCTTTGAAAGAGAAAGATTGGAAGAAGATGCGTTCATGGGTAGTAAACAATATTGACAATGACCCTCCTGCAATCTTTCGAAAGATCTACGATGATCTGATTGAGAAGGTTAAGACAGTTCCTCAGATGGTATTGATTGTTGCAGATTATCAATACAAGTCGGCGTTTTGTGCTGATCAAGAGATCAATCTGGTTGCATGCTTGACTGAGATCATGGCAACGGTTGAGTTCAAATGAGCGAGGAGTTCAAACTACCATCTATCAATCCTTTTGACTTTGTAAACTCAATCTCTCACACCAAAGAGAATCTCATCGTTGACGATTGGTCAGAGCGCCAGTACAATCCCTTTATTATAAATAAAGCGTTAAGTTTTGGCTCTGATACAGTAATTCAATGTAATGAGATGAACTCGAGGCCTCACCTTGACAAGAAACTACAATTTGATTTTCTACGTCACATTATAACTAAGAAACCGCGTTATAATAAGTGGATGAAGAAGGAGAAGCTTGAGGCAATTGAAATAGTGAAACAATACTATGGGTACAATGCAAAGAAGGCCCAAGAGGCACTATCCATTTTGTCTAAGCAGCAAATTGATTCATTAAAACAAAAATTACAAAAAGGTGGATTGAAAAATGGCTGATGAGATTTCGTTTAACGTAGATTTGGATGGATATGTCCCCCTAGAGATCAAACTAAAAGAACCTGATGACTTTCTGAAAGTCAAGGAGACTCTTTCACGTATTGGTGTAGCATCAAAGAAAGACAAAACTCTCTACCAATCATGTCACATCCTTCATAAGCAGGGTAGGTATTTCTTAGTTCACTTTAAAGAGCTATTTGCCCTCGATGGCAAGTTCGCTGATATCACAGACAACGACATTCAGCGCAGAAATACTATCGGAAAGCTATTGCAAGATTGGGAATTAGTGACTATCATTGATCCTGCATTGTTTTCAGATCAGGCTCCTTTGTCGCAGATCAAAGTTTTGTCTTATAAGGAAAAAGGTGAATGGAACATTCAAACCAAATATAATTTGGGAAAAAAGTCCAACAAAGCTGATAAATAATGTATCCCCGGGATGGGAACTAGGCTGGCATCCTAGTCAAATCTGCCGCTACGCCTAATGGGTAGCAATTTCAACTCGCTGAAAAGGAGAAACCAATGAGCGAAGAGCATAGCGTTTATGTTTGTGAAGTATGTGGTCATGAGTACGATGAAGCAAAAGAAGGTAAGAAGTGGAAAAATCTACCCATGTTCTGGTTGTGTCCTGAGTGCGGTTGTCACAAGGACGAGTACGTAAAAGTTTAATCTTGCTTAACAAGGAGATTCAAATGACTTATCTAAAAGACGTTTTTGGTCGCGACATGTTTAAAGACTTTGACAAATACTTTGTGGGATTCGATAGTGAATACAATCGACTCGCGAAGATGCATGATGACCTCACGAAGGGAGTTCCTAACTATCCTCCATTCAATATCAAGAAAGTTTCTGAAGATCGTTACATCATCGAACTTGCTGTTGCAGGTTTCGGAAAGTCAGAGATTGATATTGAACTAGCAGACGGAAAGTTGATTGTCAAAGGAATGTCAAAGGAAGATGCAGAAGCAAGCAATTGGATTCACAAAGGAATCGCTAATCGTAACTTCACTCGAACCTTCCTACTCAATGACAACCTAGAAGTTAAAGATGCTGAACTTTTCAATGGTATGCTTCGTATCTGGCTTGATATGATCATCCCCGAACATAAAAAGCCCAAGAAGATCGCCGTCAAAGAGACTGCATCAACTAAAGAACAACCTGCTCCCAAGCAGCTTTTGACAGAGTAAAAGTCAAAAAAGTTCGACGGGGCTTGACAGCTCCCGTTTTTATTTGTACAATGTGTTTGTGATTTTGATAAATATAGAAAAACAAAAGGATTTCTATGTCTACATCTTTTAAAGACTTTTTGCAAGAAGCTAGTCTCAGTAGAGTGCATTCCCATGTGCAGAACAGAAACATCGGAATGATTACTGCTCATCGAGGTGAGAATACTGCAAAAGAGAACTCATCTCGCAACAAGGAGCTTGAAAAAAGCATTCGTGGTGCAGGATACGGGTTCGTAAAAGTTAAAGGTCGATACATTGAAAATCACGGCACAGATAAAGCTAGAGCAGTAGATGAAGATTCTTATCTTGTTGTAGGTAAGAAGGGAGATGACAAAGGACAGTTGCTATCGTTTCTAAAGCAACATGGGCAGAAGTATGGTCAAGATTCTGTTCTTCATAAGTCTGCATCTGAAGAAAACGCGAAGTTGCATGGGACTAGAGAGGGTGGTTGGCCCGGAATGGGTGAAGTGCATGATGTAGGTAAGTTTCATGCCAATCGAGCAGGTGAATTTCATACAGCAATGCGAGGTCATCGATCCTTTGAATTTAGTGAATCAGTAGAAAGTTTTAGTTATGTGAGACCTGTTACGTATTTTAATAGAGAAGAAAGTTTGTTTTAATCAAGCCAAAAAAGTATACCAGGGGGCTTGACAGCCCCCAAATTTTTTTGTATGATTGTTTCTGGAAGCGCAAACCGATTGGCGACGGTACCTGTCTTGAAAACAGTTGAGTGTTAATAGCGCCTTGGGAGTTCGACTCTCCCCGCTTCCGCCAGATTCGGTGAGATGGCTGAGAGGTTTAAGGCAGCGGTTTGCTAAATCGTCGGTTCGCTAAAGCGGGCCCGTGGGTTCGAATCCCACTCTCACCACCATGTTGTAAAGATGCAACAAAGAAAACGCTTGACAAGCAGCATAATGAGATGTAGAATTGATTCTGTTGATTGATTAAAAGTAGTTCAAAAGTCCTCTCTAAGTCGTCGGTCAAATACGGCGCTTGAGGCATGTGGAAAGGCATCGTATAGTTTGGATGCCACGCTACATGGCGGGTGAAGGGGGCCTGTAGCAATGTTGTAAAAATACAACAAAGAAATCGGTTGACAAGAATCTTCTTTCCTGTATAATCGATAGTGTTGATTGATTGATGAGCAAATGCTCCTCTGTTCTTTAAAAAGTTGATTGTCTTGCCCTGGTGGTGGAATGGTAGACACGCTGGTCTTAGAAGCCAGTGCTGAAAAGCGTGAGAGTTCGAGTCTCTCCTGGGGCACCATATTGAAATACATTCTAAAACCCCGAAACTGTTAAATCTAACAGCAACGTAGTAGATACGGTAAGATCCGCAAGGGTGGGGTAGTCGCACGCGAAAGTCGTGAGAGAGTGTGTTTCAATATGCAATCTATCATTTGTTTAGTGTTATCAAGGTATCGTCTATAGACGTATAGACTACTCGGGCGCAACTGGCGAGGAATGCGTCCTGATATAACTGCTTAGTCGCTGTGGCACGGAAGCACCGGACGCCTAAATGGAGCAGATAACACTAACCAAATGGTATTTGAGTGAGCGGCGAAGATGGTGAGTGTCGCGGCAGACTGTAAATCTGTTACTTAGGAACCGTAGGGGGTTCGAATCCCTCCTCACTCACCAAAGCCTGTTTAGCTCAGTGGTAGAGCAATGTGTTGATAACGCATAGGTCCTTGGTTCGATACCAAGAACAGGCACCAGAATTTTTGGGGGTATAGCTCAATGGTAGAGCAAGATGCTTTTAACGTCGAGGTTGGAGGGTTCGAGTCCCCCTGCCCCTACCAGTTTTTGCACCGTTCGACTATCGGTTAGGTCGCTACCCTTTCAAGGTGGAAAGATGGGTTCGATTCCCATACGGTGTACCATTTATTCCGGGATAGCACAGAGGTAGTGCAGTTGGCTGTTAACCAATTGGTCTTAGGTTCAATCCCTACTCCCGGAGCCATTTTTGATGCGGAATAGAGAAAAGGTATCTCAGGAGTCTCATAAGCTCCAGTTCTGGGTTCGACTCCAAGGAGGCCCACCAAATTTATTTTGCGTTGTAATGGTTTTGTAATATAGTCTAAAATATATATTTTATAGCCCTAAACAAGGAGATCAAATTGAAAAAATTATTTTTAAGCATTACATGTGCATTGACGGTTTTGAGTACGCAAGCAGCAGATATCACAGGTGCTGGTGCTACATTCCCATATCCCATTTACGCCAAATGGGCCGAAGCCTATAAAAAGCAAACCGGTGTCGGCTTAAACTATCAAAGCATTGGCAGTTCAGGTGGCATTCGTCAAATCAACGCCGGTACAGTGGCATTTGGTGCTACTGATGCACCAGTAAAAGGTGAAGATTTAGAAAAACGTGATCAGGTACAGTTTCCTGCTATTATTGGCGGTACTGTGCCCATTGTCAATCTCGACGGATTCAAACCCGGTGAACTACGCATCACCGGACCAGTATTGGCTGAAGTTTTCATGGGCAATATCACTAATTGGAATGATCTAAGACTAGCAGCTCTTAATCCCGGCAAACGGTTGCCCAATCAAACCATCACAGTGGTACATCGTGCTGATGGATCGGGCACAACATTCAATTGGACAGACTATTTGACTGTGGTCAGTCCTGAATGGGAAAAACGAGTGGGTCGTAGTGCCGCAGTGAAGTGGCCCGCAGCCAATAGTGTAGGTGGCAAGGGCAATGAAGGTGTGGCAGGTAATGTTCGTCGTGTCAAGGGTGCAATCGGATATGTTGAGTATGCCTATGCCAAGAAAAACAACATGATTCATCTCAAACTTCAGAACAAGGCTGGTAACTTTGTCGATCCAGACGAAAAGAGTTTTGCCGCAGCAGCAGATGGTGCAGATTGGTTTGGTGTGCCCGGTATGGGGTTGAGTATCGTGGATCAAAAGCATCCACAAGCATGGCCTGTGAGTTCAGCCAGTTTCATCATCATGTACCGTAATCCTCGCAACAAAGAAACCAGTCAAGAAGTATTGAAGTTTTTTGATTGGGCATTCCGCAATGGCAAGGACATGGCATTGGAATTAGACTATGTTCCGCTGCCTGACAGTTTGACTGCCGACATTCGTAGTAGAGTTTGGAGTCAAATTAAACATTGAACTTTCTCCCAGGATCCGGAGCCATTTTTGCATATCAAAAGACCTAAATAAAAATCTATGCTTAACTTTAAATCTTTTATTTCATTGGAAGAGGGTGTTCACGATCAAGGTATTTTTAAAGCAGTCTTTATGGCTGGTGCTCCGGGTTCTGGTAAAGACTATGTAATGAAAAAGACTGTTGGTGGTCATGGTTTGCGAGAAATTAATTCTGATGTGGCTTTTGAGCATTCAATGAAAAAACACGGTCTTGATCCAAAAATGCCAGAAAGCGAACAACCTAAAAGAGATTTTTTAAGAACAAAATCTAAACACACTACAGACCTTAAAAAGAAACTATCTTTACAAGGTAAGAATGGATTGATTATCAACGGAACAGGCGATGATCATCATAAAATTAAAGCAATGAAAGACCACTTAGAATCTCAGGGATATCAGACGCATATGGTATTTGTGCATACTGATAATGAAACTTCTATAAAAAGAAACATTATAAGAGGTCAGGCTGGTGGTAGAGAAGTACCAGAAAAAGTTCGTCAACAAAAATGGACTGATGTACATAACGCAAAAGAACATTACAAAAATATGTTCGGTTCAAATTTTCATGAAGTTGACAATTCTATAGATATGCTTCATGCTTCTCCTAGTGAAAGAGCAAAACACCAAAAAAGACTTGTTGATGTTCATAACCATTTTAGAAAAGTCGTTGCCTCAAAAAAACACACACCTGAAGCTCAAAAATGGATTGACAGCCAATTGAAAAAGTCTTAAAATTCTCAGGAGATAACATGATTGATCCAACAAAAAAACTCGATATTCAATTAGAAAATCTAGATCCTGAAGTTGCAGAGTGGCTTAGAGAAGTTGTACTAAAAGATGAATATTATGATATTCCTGAGCCAGAGGATACAGATTTTGACGAACGTTCTGCCAACAGTTACGCCTCCAAAGCATAGATAGCGATGCAGATGCCTTGTAAGCATCAGAGTTCGGCGCAAGTCCGGATGGGGGCACCATCTTCTCGGATTGGGATAATAGGTAGTCCACCTGCTTTGGGAGCAGGAAGGTGCAGGTTCGAGTCCTGTGTCCGAGACCAGACAATCAACTTTGTGAGAGTTACATGACACACAATGAAACTCCTATGCTGAAAATAATCACCTGTTCCGATTCTCTTATGTGGTATCGCGATCTGGTGGGTCAAGAGGTTCCTTTATTGAGAGAATACGATGATTGTTACATGAGTCGTGAACCTACGGGATTTGCTAACATAGTCCGAAAACAAGACGCTGTAATAGTGGAGAAAAGATGAGAAAACAGTATTGGTCATGCACTAAGTTTGCAGATTGGTTGCGAGGAACTAATAAGATTCCTGCAGGCACTTCTAAAGAATGGGCAAAATGGCAACTCGAAGCAGAAATGAAAAATCCTTTTCGTTTTTGGCTGGCTGAAGAAGGTCTTGATAGGATTCAAACTGCTATTATGTTCATTCCAGATAAGATTTACTCAGCCAAGTATGCTCTTGTAAACCGATTTGTAACTCGTACTCATACCCTCACCTCAAAATTGCCCAAGTACAAGTGGCATGAGATGGACACTCGAATGCTACATTGCATGTTCAATGAGCTGGTCAACTTTGTTGAAGTTGAACTTGCTGCATCCAACTACCGCTTTGATGAAGAGGCTAGGAAAAAATATAAGGTTCCTTTTTGGGGAACTGGATGGTTTCGTACTCGCACCTATCGCAATAAAGAAGCAGGTTTAGATTACCTCAACTGGGCAATCAACCTGAAGATGGACGAAACCTGGGGCATGTCACCTGAGGATGAGGGGTATGGAAAAGAAACCTATCAAGCAAAAGGTGCAAAAGAAACTCTAGAACTCTACACCTGGTGGACACAAGTTTATCCTACCCGTCCTGACCCCTACGATGTTAGCGGATGGTCTAAACTATGTGACCGTAGGCGTGAGGAAGGAGGAGGATTTTTGTCTATCGAAGATACTACACCCGAACAAAAAGCAGAGAGTACAAAGTCTCTTGATCTCCTACGTGAAGTTGAAGAACGATACGAGCGCGAAGAAGAAGAGATGCTTATTCGTCTGATTAAGGTTAGAAAGTATCTCTGGACTTGATTACTTCTTGGGAGGGACCTGAGTTCCCTCTAGTTTTTTATGCACCTTGATTTCTTTACAATCCTGCACAGGTTTACCATCCTTCCCAATGACTTTCTTTCCGTCATTAGTGATCTTGTCTACACAAACTCGCTTAACTTCTGCAGCAAAAGAGACTCCGTGATAATTTAGTAAAGGAATAGATCCAACTACAAGAGCGATAAATAGAATTTTTTTCATTTTGGTTCCTTAGGTTCGTTTTTGTTTGCAAATCTTTCTGCTACGGTTACACCCAACCCTGCTATTGCTATATACATCATGCCATCATACAGATGATGATCAACCTCGTATCCTAAAAAGATATTAGCAAAGAAAGCTATTGAGCAAAACACAAAAGCAAGAAATGTAACTACCCTCTTGCTACTGATTCCTTGTGAGGTCTCAGTAGATTGGAAGATAGTTACAAGTTTAGACATCATAGTTCAGGTTGGTGAGCAGGAGGGGGAGCTAGCTTTCCATTAAAACCGGTAACGACATTTCCACCCATGTGCATAGCAGATCCTAATGCAGGTTCTTGCCTTTCGACCTTAACTGGTTTCTTCACTTCTTCCATAGTTGTTTTAAATGATTCTGTTGCTTGTTTCTGTGCAGCAAGCATCGCTTCCTTATCTTCTTTGCTTGTTCCTGCCAACATGATACCTGATAAGGTTCCCGTTAAAAATGTTGCAATAGGTACAATAAGTTCAAAGAACTTTTGATCAATAGGAGACATTGCATCAAGCGGTTGTGTCACAAAGATGATTGAATACAAGACAACAAATACGATTCCAGTCAAAGTCAATGCAAGACATACGCCTACGAAAAACTTAAGACGCGCCATCAACTGTTCTTCAGTATAAACGAAGGGAGGCTTATTTTCCATTTTTTACTCCTGCAGGAGGTTGACAGGTATTACATTGTGCAGGGACTACATTTTCAACTGCAACCTTATTCTTGAAAATTTGTTCAGGGCATGTCCTTGTCACTTCACATTGAGGTTTCTTGCACACCTCAGTTTCCCAATTCTTGGGATTCTGACAAGGATACCTAAATCTATCTGAAGCAAAGAATGCAAGTGTTAGTGGAATGAATAGCAATATTAGGAGTGACCAAAAGAGCTTTTTATCACTTACCATTTCAAACTCCTAAAACGTGTAGAGCATGCTCATAATGCTTGATACGATCATCCAAGCCTATTGTTCCGCCATTGATACGCTTGGTCAATGTGAGAATATCACCTTTATCTGCCCATTGGTTTAACTTATTGGTTTCCCAAAACCAACACGCAGATTGTGCTGCGCCCTCGAAGGTAGTTAGATATTCTGTGGCCTCTTCAGGGCTGATTTCAAGCGATGCAGCAAACCAGGTGTAGTTGTGACGACCCGTAAGTTGAATCAATCCTCTTCCTCGAAATCTAAACCCATCTCCGCTAGCTTCATCACCATTACCCATTCGACTTGCATAGATGCGATTGGCAATTGCTTCTTGTTTATTAGGCCTTCCTGCGTAATCTTGTGCAATTTGATCGTTGGGAAAATACTTAGGAAACACTTTACGAAGCGATTGCCATCGATAGTTTAGATTTTCAACTAACGCTGTGAATCCTCCCGACTCATGGGCACATTGAGCAACAAATGCAGCAATTCGCTGAGGAGTGTCAATTTCATACTCTGGAAGTAATTGATCAAGCGCGCTATGCCAATGCTGTACGTAAGGATTCTTGGGTAGTAGTTGTTTTAGTTGTTCTTGTGTAATCATTTTACTTCCTCAAAAATTTTCTTTTGTGCATTGTACCAATCAATCCAACCTTGACTTTTAATTGCACATTCGTGATACAATGAGTAATTCTCGTTTATTGTTTTAGCCACATCACTCAACTTTACATCTTTGGACAGCAGTTTTAAATCAGGGCATCGTTGCAGCAAAGTCGTCGGTGCACTAGGAAACTTTTGCTTTACAGGAACAGGTTTAGTGGCACACCCCGCTAAAAAAACTAGAGTAAAAAGTATAGCAAGTTTCATTTGTTTCTGCCTGCCGCTTGATTGTGAGCATCAACAAAAGGTTCGGGTATTTCGCATTTATTATCATACTTGACCACTTCTCTATCAATGTACTGAATAGTGTTTTGACCTTTTTCTCTTACGATTTTTTCTTGCACCACAATTCTTTCAACAACTTTAACTGTTTCTATTGCACCTCTTGCTTCTGCTTCAGCCAACTTTGCTTCTACTTCGCGAACCTTAGCCAACCAAGATTCATTATTTGCAATAGATCCCGACATGTAAACGCCGAATACAATCATCAGAACAGATGCAATTTGTATAGGTGTTCTGTAAACATACAATGCCGGAATAGGAATCAGTTTCAAAAGATAGGTTGCAGCAAAAGCTAGCAAACCTAATAATAGAATAGCATAAAAAATCCAGTTAGGAAGCCATTCCAGAATCCACATGGTTGTCCTTTTGTGTTATTTATGCGTTAGTTGATTTAAAACTATTTCCCAATCAAAAGACAGGTTAGTTTGTTTAAAATCTAAATGTAAACATCGATCTAAACAAGATTGTAAGTTGTCACCTCTATATCCGTTTATACCATTTTCAATCACCTCTTTAGGCCCAGCCATGTCATAAGATGCTACAGGCACCTCACATGCTAATGATTCTAGTAATACTACACCAAAAGTGTCTGTCTTACTTGGAAATACAAATACTCGTGCAGATGCATACCACTTAGCCAATTCTTCGCCTTCGAGTTTACCTAGAAATTTTACATCCGGGTATCGCTTTTTGAGTGTATTTAGATATGGACCGTCACCAATAAGAACTTTATTGGGGTAATCTAATTTACAAAAATCGTCTAACCCTTTTTCTTGTGCGGCTCTAGAAACACAGAGAATGTAGTCACCTAAATCTCTTCTCTTTGAAGGATTAAATACTTCAGTGTCTACACCTCTACTCCAGAACATCAAGTTCTTAAATCCTCTCAATTGCAATTCGTCAATTGTTTGTTTTGATGGTACAAGCGTTCTATGTGCTCGATCATGAAACCATTTATAAAATCTAAATGATACATCTTCAGGAACTTTAAATCTTGTTTTTAGATACGCAGGAAAATTTGTATGAAAACAAGTTGAAAACGAATAACCATTCTCTGAGAGATGCATATTGGCATATAAGCCCAATGGACCTTCTGTTGCTATGTGCATTTTATCCTTGTTGATCATTGCCTCATCTAGTAAGGGTCTTATTAACCATGGGTTCAGAACAACATCGATTTCTTTGTAAAAAGGTAATTTGACTTTTGTAAAATCGAGCGTGTTATGATGAATGATGTTAATATCACCAAACTTTCTAATGTTTTGATATGTTCTAACTACTCCGTTTACTTGCGGTTCCCAAGCGTCGGTAATGATTGTAATTCTTTGCATTCAGATTCCACCTTAAACTGTTTAAATTTTATCCAATAATTAATAGTTTTTCTTGCTTCTTCACATTGTTGAATAGTTGAAAATTGCATAGTCATTCTCGCTGGCACATCTTCAGGATAGTTCACATGCATCGCTGTTATTAGAAGCACTATTAACATTCATTACCTCGGACCAGTTAATTACTTCCCATCTACCATCCATGTGTTCAACCAAAGCAGAGCAAGACTCTACCCAATCTCCATCATTCATATAAGTAACACCATCGATTTGTTTTATTTCGGCATGATGTATATGCCCACAAATAACACCATCAAACTTTCTTTTTTTGCAGTATTCAGACAAGGTGTTTTCAAACTTAAAAATAAAATCTACTGCTCTTTTGACTTTCACTTTTAGATACTTGGATAAACTCCAGTATCCGAAACCCATCTTATGACGCAACCAATTGAATTTTGAATTAAAAGATAGAATAAAGTCATAAGAGGCATCACCCAAAAAAGACAACCACCGATGCAATCTAACCACTCCATCAAAGAAATCTCCATGTGTAACCAGATATCTTTTTCCATCGATCCCCATATGTATATACTGATTCACAATTTCAATATTTCCAAAAACCACATTGTATGGAATAAGAAGACGAAGAAATTCATCATGATTTCCTGCCACATAAACAACTTTGGTTCCTTTTTTAGAAAATCCAAGAATTTTGCGGATTACTCTTGTATGAGATTCTTTCCATTTTAATTTATTTCGTTGAACTTTCCACCCATCAATTATGTCACCCACAAGGTAAAGATTGTCACACTCAGTGTTAGAAAGAAAATCTAATAGAATGTCTGCTTTGCAATCTTTTGTGCCAAGATGAATATCGCTTATAAAAACTGATTTATACTTCATTATCAATTTGCTAATGGATTATCCAACGCTTTCTTGATTTTATCATCAACTTCACGGCGTATTGTTCTAAGTTCAGCGTTCGTTTCTCTTTCTATTCTGTTAACCCTTTCATTCACCGTCTGTACTGTAGCATCTACTTGTTTTTGCATCTCTCTTACTTGCGAATCGGTAGATCGACGAATCTCTTTTATTTCGCCGTCAACTTGTCGCCGAATGTCGTTAATGTCTTTTTCAACTTCACGTTGAGCAGTCTTACTTCCGCGTTCAACACTATCAACAATTTGTTCTATTCGACGAATATCACCTTTTAGATTAGTGTTGATCTCTCTGGTGTATTCAAGCCCCTTTTCACTATTTTGTTCTAAAACAATAATTCTTTTTTCATATTCACTAAAATCAGGCGCAGTATAGTTTTGAATTGCTTCTTTCATGTTTATGTAATCTTTATAGACTTCAAAGGTGGCATATAATCCACCAAGCATACCTGAAATTATTGTACCAGCAATCATAAGTTTTGCTGGCGTAAATGAAAATCCGCCAACACTTATTACCGTATTTGAATCTACTGCTGCTTCTAACTTCTCAATTTTTTCATCTATATTCTTATCTTTGGTATTGCTCATCTACCATTCTCCCGTGAATTCTGTCCGATCTTTGATTCATCATTCTCAAAGCTCTTTCATTGTCACGAATTCTGGAACTGGTATATATTTCAGTTGTTGGATAAAATGGAATGTCAGGAAGTTTTACTATAGTGTATGATGAAATATCAGGCCCAGTATCTTGTATAGATTGGACTAGTTGTTCTTGTGGTCCTTTTGGGACATTTGTTTCTTGTCTTCTAGCGATAGACACTTGTGGTGTCGTTTTTTTAGCTTCTTCTACTTTTCTTGTTTCTCTTGCTTGCTTTCTGGCTTCCTCTCTTGATTTTGGTGGTGTAGGTATCTCTACAGTTTGTGTTGTTTCTGATTTCGATGATAAAACATTTTCAATAATAGGATCAGCAATCACTTTAGGCATTGAATCTTTAATAGGATCCGATGGTAGTGCATCTGGTAATTCAATCTTTACAATATATCCAGCACACTGTGGATTAAACATGGGATTCGCTGAACATTGTTGATTAAGAAATGCTTGTTGATATCCAACACATTCAGAACTGTATAGTGGATTTGCTGAACATTGTTGATTAAAAAATGCTTGTTGGTATCCAACACATTGAGGACTATAAAGCACATTTAAAGAACATTGCTGATTTAAATACGCCTTTTGATAACCCTCACAAGAAATGTTGCTTAAAGGATTGATTATGCATTCGTTTGGTTTATAAAGAATGTTTGCATATACATCTCGAATTCTTGGTCCATAGTTTCCGTATGCTCCGGGCCACCTGTCACCCTCAAGATATGTGAAAGCTATTTTGAAAGTTCCTAACTCATTTCCTGGCGTTTCTCTGAATGTTACGCTTACGCTTTCTCTAGAGATGTTGTTGTAGAGGTTGTAGGTGTACTGTTGGCGATATAAGTCTTCGCCGGACTTACTAGTCAAGGAAACATCTGCAATAGCGGTAGTTTCTCCACCCCTAGAACCATAATGAAAATAGTGCCATCCATAACTAAGTCCATATGCGATCACTGGAAACCCAACAGACTCAAGCACATTTGAAACGGTTGAACTGAATATCCACGATCCCCCAAAAGGTCCAAACGTAACCCCACCACCGGGCGCTGTCATCGTTTGACCACTAGACGATGCGCTTAGTGGTAGAGGTAGTTGAGTTTGGCTATTAGAGAAGGATGAACAGAAGAGCAACGCTAAGGAAACCAGAAATTGTTTTCCAAAGTGTGTCATTCGAGGCCTCTTTCATTGGGACGGGTTTACGTTCTGGATTAGCATCCCAAATTTTCTTTGCTTCTTCACCAATCTTACCGTCAACAGGGCATGGTGTGCCAGCATTCATCATGGCAGTAAAAACTCTATCGTCTTGACAGAGTGTAGACACCGCAGCAACTTTCATGCCCATATCAAATAATGTCTTAGAAAGTTTTAATCTTTCACAATTCATGTCTCGAACTGTATTTCCACCAGAAATGCCGAGAATTTGCGTTTGAACAGAGCCGCTAACACCAGTCGTACAAACATCATTGTTAAGAATGTTCATACTTGGTGAGATAGCGGACGCTGGTGGTGACTTAACCGTTGTTTCGTTGATGCTAGTGCTTCTTGTTTCCACAGAACTTCTAGAAGTGGAATCTGTAACTATCACATCAGTTTGTGCTACTGCTAATGAAGATATAACAAAAAGTAGCGACGCTAACTTTTTTGTCATGATGACCTCCTATGTTCACTTTATTTATGTGTAAAAAGTTTACAACAGGATTGCAATACATCTAGAATGTGCATAATATATACAAATAAAGGAGCTCTCATGACTATTCTAGATGTGATATCTGCGCTTTTTAACTTAGTAGTTATGTACTTTACTGCTTCTGCCATTCGAAACTGGTTGCAATCTCGTAAGCAAGATGATAGTATAATTGAAATCGATGAAGAAACAACCAAGCTAGTGACAGTCGAAGTTGTTAACCAGTCGGGCAAAACTTATTGGCTAGTTCACGGTCTACATGATAAAGAGTTTATTGCACAAGGATTTAGTGAAGAAGAGGCTTTGAAGAATACGATTGAACGGTGCCCGGGCAAGACAATTTTTCAAGTTGTAGAAGCTAACTGACTGTGGTGAAAGGGATTTATCACAAGGGTCTTCTAAACCCTTATTCCAGGTTCGAGTCCTGGCAGTCAGGCCAATCTCGGTGTAGTGTTTAATGGCAGCACGCTGATCTCCAAAATCAGAAGATGCGGTTCAAGTCCGTACACCGAGGCCAAATATATAATGCAATGAATTGATCTTGGAGCTATTATGTTGGTCCTCACACTTGATGTTGGCGGTATGCCTCGTGAATGGGTGACTGTAAAAGATGCAGTTAGTTATTACACTACCGAAAAAGTTCTATGGACTTTGGGTGATCCCATCAAAACTTTTTATGGTGGGGTTCAAAATTCTGGCATTCAGTCAACAGTCAAAACTCATCCTATCATTGCAGTAAGCAATCACAAGTACAAAAAAGAAAATCTTGGACGTGTTAACCTATCCAATAAGACTCTTTTTGGGCGAGATCGTCATGTGTGTGCATACTGTGCTAAAACATTCAAGCCATCTTCATTGTCGCGTGATCATATCCTACCCAGAGCGCAAGGGGGAGACAATCGGTGGATGAACGTAGTTACATCATGTATTGATTGCAATACCAAAAAAGGCAATCGAACTCCTGAGCAAGCAAGAATGCAACTTTGCTATGCTCCTTACATTCCTAACTTGTACGAACATCTGCTTTTGCAGAATCGAAACATTCTTGCTGATCAGATGGAATATTTGAAAACGGGCATTCCCAAACATTCAAGGGTGATATGATGGAAAAGGTAATTCGAGACGGAAAGGTTGGTGTTCTCATTTCTGCCGGATATGGTGCAGGTTGGTATTCATGGCATGGCATCGAGGAGCTTCTCTATGACCCCCGTGTCATTGCAATGTTGGAAAATCCGGATGATGAAGAGGACCTTAGTGCAATCGTAAATTACTGCCACCAAAAGTATGGAGAACATGAGTATTTTGGTGGTGTAGATGGTCTATATGTTGTATGGGTGCCTGTGGGGAGTCGCTTCCTCATCGAGGATTATGATGGGGCGGAATCTATTAGATTTGAGAATGCAATCCCCTGGATAACTGCTTGATTTATCTGTTGTTTTTATACAACACTAGTGTTGCGTTTAAACAACAGTAAAATACTGGTTGCACTTTCTGCTGAGACCTGTATAATAGATAGTGTTGAGAAATTAAACGGAGTAGTAGATGAGTTTCGACTTCTCGGATGCAGATCGCGACCTGTTCATGTCCCTTAAGGGACTGGTGAATAAGAACCATGGGTTCTTCAAGACTGCTAAGCAGGCGCAGTTCCTGCACAAGCAGTACACCACCAATAACCTTCATACGCCCTATGAGGCGATGCGCTACTTCGGCGTGCCTCTCGCTGAAGAGCAAGTCCTAATCACCGTTACTGCACACACCCGCTGGGCTGACTACGGGTCCCGCAGTATCGTTCCGGTCATCTTCGGGTTTGTCGTGGATAAGCTGGGAGTCATCGCTCACTACAAAATCCGCGGCAACGGCAATCTGCGTGATGGCTGGGCGCCCAACCCGGAGAAGACTACTCTTGAGTGGTCTCGTCCTGAGGATGCGGCGTGTCCGTGGTCGTTTCCGACCCCCGCTGAAGTTGCTGCGACTCAGGCTCATGAGAAGTCGAATGAGTGGCTGGGCATGCCTGGTGACAAGATCGAGGTCGAACTTAAGTTTGTTCGCTGTCGTGATCTTGGCTACTCACAGTTTGGTCAGATGTTCATCTCTACTTTCGAGGACTCTAAAGGCAACGTAGTCAACGTCTGGAAATACTTTGACCTTGAGGCGGGTGCTTCGTTGAAGGTCAAGGGTACCGTCAAGTCGACTGACGACTATAAAGGTCGCAAGCAAACCACTCTTATCCGCATCAAGGAAATTGCTTGATGAAGAAAGTTCCTGCTTATCTAAACTTTAACTAGATGTGCTTGCAAGACCTATGAAGCAGATCTATAATGATGAAGTGAAAAATTTGACGCAAGCACAAGAAGTTCTTAAAAAGTTCATGTTAGGACCAAAAAATGACACTACCATACGAAAGACTCCGCGCAGTTAATTCGACTCGTGAATTCTTATTTGATCTTCTCATTCCTTCTAAGACTCCGCGAGTGCCTAAAGAGGTTCGGGATCGTGCTAGGGCACTTCTGCGACACTATCCCTTTGAATCGGACATGGAGATGGTGTGTGATACCAATAAACTTGGTGAGAATTGTCAACCCATCTTTTCTAAGGATATGTGGTTATGAACGAACGAATACAACTACTTGCTGGTAAGGCGTTGGATCAAGCAGTACCAGAAACTTGGACTACTTTGACTGCCTCAGACTTGAATGAGTTTACAGAAAAGTTCGCCGAGTTGATTGTTAAAGAATGTGCTGGTGTTGTGGCTGACGCAGTAGACCATCGTGAACCTGCTTCGACTTATGTTAGTAAGATTAAACAACATTTCGGAGTTGAAGAATGAAAAAGTTTGTGTATCGAGTTTGGTATGGGCAAGTGCCTTATCAGCAGAAAATTTTCACCAAGTATTTAGATGCGTCTCGGTTCATCAAGGAGCAAATTGATGCTGGGTTTATCATTCATTCTGTTCACAAAGAATGGGCAGAATACACAGATGAGGATGTTGAAGAATGAACGAAAGAATTAAAGAACTTGCCAAGAAATCAGTAGAACGGATAGCCGAAGAATTATGTTCAGTTCAACCCATGCCCGATAAATTGTTTTCTGATCTTTATCGGGAAGGAAAAAGCACTGAAGAACTCAAGGCAGAAGGATATGAGCCTGTGTCAGGTTTAGGACTTGTGTGGATCAAGAAGGATAAAAAATGAACGAACAAGAACAATTGATCTATAATGCATGGCGAGACAGTGAAGCATATGCCGTGCCTATGACTGAAGAAGGTGAGAAGCTAGCCAAAATGCGATGGTATGGTTTCAAACGAGGTTGGGAATACGCCGAATTCTACGCTAAAACGGGCAGCATCTACATGAAGGACTATGATGAACAGAATTACTATTAATCGCAGCGAATTGAATCGAATCAATGAAATTCTTCACAAGTTGCATGGTGATATGGATCATGCAAGTGTTGAATTGATTCAAGAGGGTGATAACGGCATTGGTACTGTTCTGACTGCTAAGTTTTATCTCAACTACCAAGATATTCCTGGCGAGTTCTCGGTGGTTATTACTGATGAGAATAACTGGTGATGAATAATCTGTGATGAAACAATTCAGAGATAACGAATAATATGTTGTTTTAAAACAACAGAAATTTTCGGTTGACAGCCATGGAATTTGGTGCTACAATAGCATCATACACTAACAAAACGAAGCAAGAGATGGACAAACGAATTATTGAACTTGCCAATAAGGCCGGATTCTCAGCGAATACAGATGCGGAAAAATTTGAAAAGTTCGCCGAGCTTGTCATAGAGGAACTGGTCAACTCGATGAGTGTGGAAAACAGTGATTTGTATCACAACCAAGACAATGGCTGGGGATGCATCGCCGTCAAGTTTTGGGTCGAGGGAGATCCCAGTGCGATGCGGGGTGAACAAATCCAGTCTCGATTTGCCGACGGCAGTGTCAGAGGCACAGGAAGCTATCGTCTCAACCACGAGTTTGTCCGTCACCTGATGAGCAAACATTTCGAAAATAAAGAATAATCTGTTGCCTAAAAACAACAGAAATATTCGGTTGACTGCCATGGAATTTGGTGCTACAATGTTGGTATGGTAACAAAACAGAGCAAGAACGTGAAGTTCTATAGTGAAATTCAACAACGACTTGGAGAGTAAAATGAACCCATTGATTAAAAAACTTGCTGAACAAGCTGAACTACCCACGATTGATGGTGAATGGGATTACAACGACCGAGAAATTCTTCGCCGTGAGAATGGTGAATGGCGAGTTGCTACTTCATCAGAAATCATCGCTGTTTTGTTTGAATGTGAAAAGGGCAGAGAAAAGTTCGCCGAGTTGATTGTTAAAGAATGTGCTGAAGTTGCTAGTTGTAATGGTCACGTTAGTGGTTTTACTTTGGGCGATTTGATCAAAGAACATTTCGGAGTTGAAGAATGAACGAACGAATTCGAGAACTACTAACTCAAGCAGAATTTTGCTTTTGGGAAGATGAAGAATGGGGTCCTGGTCCTGGGCATATTGACTGGAGTCCGGACTATACCAAAGAAATGATTTCTTTCGTTGACCTTCTTTTGAAAGATGTTCTCAATCTTTGCGGTGATGAAATTCTATCTCAGCGTTATCTAGATAGTGAACAAGGGCAAGATGCAATTCACACTCTTAAGTCACGCATTCA
>Ga0172372_10000864_pt1 | contig 46858 bp, 59 predicted proteins | sample LakKiv5m_2_FD_114544 | JGI IMG/M metagenome (GOLD analysis project Ga0172372, IMG submission 114544) | Freshwater microbial communities from Kabuno Bay, South-Kivu, Congo - kab_092012_9.5m | ecosystem: Environmental > Aquatic > Freshwater > Lake | place: Democratic Republic of the Congo...
ACAAGAAAATGAATCTTGTCTTTTACTAATTATTATGTATATTTGATATAATTCAAGTCACTATTCCAGCTTCTGCATATGTCAAATTAATTATTTTATTATCAATAAGAATTTTTCTATTGGCTAAATGCAGATTTTTAACTTTGTCTTTATTTTCGCCATTGTATTTGACGGCATAATTACTTTCTATTAGCCAATCATTGAGACAAGCTTTATTAGAATTATAAACTTTACCTAAAATACGACCAAACTTATCACCGTTATCATCACAGAATACTGTTTGGATAATAAGATTTTCTTGATCACTGTTTTTCATAAAATCTTCAACAGCTTTTTTACTTATTGCGCCAAACATTTTTTCAACTTTGTCTTTAGACCGGCTTTCAGGAGTATCAAGACCTATTAATCTAATAATTTGATCTGCAAGTACAACGTTAAAACCTAAATCAAGATCTACAATTATTGTATCTCCATCGATAACTTTTTTGAATCTTGCTTTATATTCGTAGGGCATTTTTTATCCTTGTTTTTCCAGTTAATTGAATCATAATTATTTTTAAAATCTTTACTAAAACAGTTGCGGGGTTTACTTCCTTTTCCTGCGCTCATAAATATCGTTCATTATTTCTTTACGTTTATCTTCAGAATAGAATGACCAGTTAAATATTTCTTGTCTAGTTCTTTGACAAGCGTAACAAATATCATTTTGTAATTTACAAACTCGAATACATGGTGTTGAAATTTTAGCAGCAGTGTCCATGTTTAGTATTATCAATATTAGTTACACTTTTTCGTATATCAATAATACCATACAAATCTTCATAGCACTTATAACTTAATTTATCAATATCTTTTATTATTTTAGGCGTTTTTTGATTTGTGTCAATACTTTGTATTTTCTGTATAAAATTAGCCAAAACATCATCCGCTTTTTCTTTATTTGTCATTTTTGAATTGGCAGGGAGTGGTGGAATTGAACCGCCCATTTCTCGCTTCAAAGGCGAAAGTAATAAGCCATTATACGAACTCCCCAGTAATTTTAATAATTTTCTACTTCAAAACATCCAAAACCAGCTTGATGTTCAAAAGTCAATAAACCATATCTTTTACTTCTTGGATTTAAACAGACTCCAAAATCCATGTCTGCTCCATCGTATTGATCATTATATAATGGATTGAAATATTTACAACCGCAACTGCAATCTGGATAAGCAGCATCTGGATCTAACCATCTAGTTATTTTACCACCATAATCTGTATAATCACTATCAAGTATTTTACAAGCTTCTAAAAGAGGATTATCTTTCTTTGATTTCATATATTCCCCTGCCTATAAATTCTGACAATGATTTATATCCTGAATAAGAAACTGCTGAAGAAATTGCACTCCATAATTCATCAATTGCCGCATTGAGAGGACGAATTTTTGTTTGATCAATATCGTAAATTCTGCCTTCTGCATGATCTCGTTTTTTGCCACTTAGATCCATTTGTTTCTGACTAGCAGAACCCCAAAATTGATAAGTACCATCAATTACATTTTGCGCTTCATTTGTGGAAGCAAAATAGCCGCCCATCATTATATAATCCGCACCAGCACCAAATGCTTTTGCAGCGTCGCCTCCATTTTTAATACCGCCATCGGCCACTATTGCATTTTTATTTAAGCAATTACCGTATCCATCATGATAACATTCACTGATTTCTGTTATCTGTCCTCTTGTATAACCTGTTTGATCTTTAGTAGTACAACCGCTGCCTTGACCGATGCCAACTCTAATAAAAAGATTTGTAAATTCATGATATAAATTAAAACCTCTTTCAGTATGAATATTGCCAACCATTATAGAAGTTTCACTACCTTTATAATCATAATTCAAGCATTTTACCATTGAATAAACTGAATCTAAGTAACCGTTAGCAATATCAATAATAAAATTTCTAACTCCATTATCATATAATTGCTCAAAAGCGTTATAATCATTTAAAGCAATAGAACACCAGATTTTATTCTGTCTGTCTGAGTTATTACTTTCATTAACGTATTTAAATGTTTCGATCAAATCTTCTATTTTACCGAATCTATGAAGCGCAACAGAAATACCAAGATTAAAAGCAGTTCGAGCAAATGTTTTGCCAACAACTGCTTGCATTGGAGAAACAATGATACGATGTAATTCGCGTTCGACATGAGAACGAGAAATAATATTTGATGGTTGTGCAATTAAATTAACATCATCATAATAAATTGATTTACTTTTTAGAATTTTCATTCTTTTTAGACTTTTTAACTTTCAAACCGTAATTTAAATTAAGCCAAGTTGTTTCAATAAAAGCTTTATCTTTAGTAAGCTTTAACTTGTCTTTCATGTAATTGATTGTCCAATTCTTCCACTTCTCGTTTTGTTCTGCAGTATAAGTATATTTTTTATACCAATCTGGTATTTGATTATCGCAAACATCTTCATATTTAAGATCTAATCCAGCGATCTTAAATTGTTTATCTATAATTTTTTTAATATGTTTAGAATTCATATGCCTGTGCTTCCGAAACCGCCATCTTTTCTATTTGTGTTGTCTAAATCTTTATCGATATCCCAATGAACATTATGGCATTTTTCAATAATAATTTGAGCAATTCTATCTCCAACTTTCACCTTAAATTCTGAATTCGTGCTTGTATTGAATAAGATAACTCCAATATCACCTCTATAATCAGAATCAATAACACCAGCTAAAACATCGATGCCAAATTTGAACGCTAATCCTGAACGTGGAGCAATACGACCGTAATAACCTTCTGGTATAGCAATTGATATATTAGTCTTAATGAGTGCGCGACTCATACTGTATACAACATTATCCTCTGCTGCATACAAATCGTAACCCGCAGCTTCTGAACTGCCTTGGGTAGGAATAATAGCTTTATCAGAAAGCTTTTTAATAGGAATAGAAATATATTGCTTATACATAATCACTTGTCTTTAAGAATAGAAATCAGAATACGGGCTTCTTTCGCTGGAATATCGTTATATGATGACCATACTTTTGTATCATCATTTCGATAAACATTAGCTTTCCAAGCTTTTCTTAAATAATCTTGAAACTCCTGAAACGAAGTAATTCCATTGGATTTTGCGGTTTTTTCTAACATGCTTTGTGAAGAAGGCAAAGCAACATCAGATTCTTCCTCAAAAATAGCAGGAGTTCCTTTTTTGGATGAATCTATTTCATCGCTACCAACAATATGAATGTTTAAAAAGTTTCTTACAGCCCTAATAAACGCCCGATTAGCTGCAATTGTCTCCAAAAATTTGACAGCAAAATCTGTAGTATTATTTGTTGTAGCGTTAGCGATATCTTCAAAATAACTTTCATATTGACTTTCGTAGTTTGGAATCCAAGTTATACCGCATTTGATAGCTACATAACTTGGTTCACATTTTATTACATCATATTTAACGGATTTATAACCACGAAGTTTCGCAACTTCTTTAATTCCAGCAAGTTTAATTAAGAGTTGAGCGTCAGATAATCCATCGATAGACTGAGGAATCGATTGTCTGCGAGACTCAAACCAACTTTTATTTGCGAATAAATGTTCAGGCTTAACCATGCCACGCCAATTAATAGAATTATCTTCATTGAATTTATAATCAATACCTTCTATTAAGCCTAGATTATTACGCGCCTGAATTGTTTGATTACTGTTCTTGTCTTTCATTATAAATTTTAAAATATTCTAATTCTTCTTCAAATTCAGGAGATAAGATAACAGTTTCTTGCGTTTTGTCAAGAGATTTGTTTTTTAAATAATTAGCTTTGCAAGAAAATTGTTTTCCTTTTGAAATTAATATTTTAGAACTTATAAAAAAAGATTCAGTAGATAGTTTTTTCAATTCTTTTAATAATATAAAATTCTTCTGATCTTTTTCTATTTGCCAATCAAAAAACTTATTTCTATAAAAATTTATTTCTTTTTCATTAGCGCAAAATATTTTCATTCGATATCCCATTTGTTTTGCAGATTTTAAAAATTGTTCGCTAATTTTTTCGCTCAACATAATAGTCAGCATCATTATATTATTTTTAAATTGATTGATAGCTTGAAGATTTATATCTTTATTCGTTATTAAATTAATTTTTCTATTAGTTAACCAAAATGCAAAAGTTTTAATATCTAAATTATCTACATAATCTAATCTTAAATTAATTGATGAATTTTTTAAGAATTCTTGGTTTGATATAAAATCTGGGACGACTTCAATTATTTTTTGATTAAAACTTCTTCCTAAATAAACAAGATCGAATTTGTTTAAATCATTAGATATGTTTAAATTATCTAGTATGGATTGAGCAATTTTATATGGGCTTATAAAATTTATGGTTTTAGGGGTTTCGTTAATCAATCCATAAGAAGGCAAATTACCATCTCTATCCGATTCAAAGATAATTTGAGAATCTTGATTCCATAATGGCCGTATATTTTTTGAATTATTTATAGAATATAATCCAATAGATTTCGTGTTTAAAATAGAAGCTAAATATAAACTATAGTTTTCATTTGATATGATCAATTTAGCTTTTGAAATAAGATAAGCTTCTTGTTTTTTATTTATGGTTATATAACATTTATCACAAGGAAGCTTATAGGAATTTTCAGAAGCTAATTGAATAACATCAATATTATTTTGTTTTAAATAATGTTTGATCATTTCAAAAACATCTAAGAAATAATCATAAATACCATTTGTATTTTTACATCTTGTGTCAAAAATAATAAAATTATGATTTTTTATAGGCATATAAAGTTTATCAACAAAAGGATTAGATGTTTTGACTCCGCAATCTAAAGCTATTTTTTCTAAAAGATTCATATGGTTTGATATTCTAAAATATCTTTTGCGTTTCTAAAATAATTATTTCTTATTGATAAATAAGGCGCAAAAACAATATCAAAATACTTTTCAAAATTGCCTTTACCTTCTAAATATAATGGATCATCGAATTTATTAGAATAAGGTAATACTTTATGAATATTGGGGTGAGAATTAATTAAATCAAAATATTCAGGTTTTGTAAAAAAGAAGATTTTATGCTGTGGATATAATTTTTGAATTGATGGCAATATTGAAGTAGAAATCAAAATTTCCTCGTTGCCTTCAGGTTGAATATAAGCTATTTTTTTATTTGTTTGATCATTCTTAATATATTCCAAAGTTTTATCTAAATCTATTTTTTGAATTTCGGATAAAGCTACTTTTCTAAAATAGTTTAACACATCAGTTCTTTTTAAATCTGTTTTTAATCTTTGCAACCAATGCATGACACCACTTGGATCTTTCTTTTTAAGAATTTTTTCATATAAAGATTCTATCCAATCTTTATCGTTCAAATTTTCATCAGGTTCAAAATATGGATCTAAAACAACATTTTCTTTAATGTAATTAAATTCTACATCTGGTAAATTATCAAAAAGATTTTCAAAATATTTACCTACAACTTCAATACTATATTTATCAATGACATATTGACGAGCTTTTTTGCCAAGTTTTATTTTTTCTTCACTAGAAAGATCATACACATACTGTAACTGTGATGCAATACTAGTTGGCAGTGTAGATGCTTTAATAAATTGAGTTCCGGGTTCTCTATATTCAGCCCACTCTAATGGAAATCCACCACTTGGTTCAGAACAAGAATCTTCACCACAACTATAATTTGTAACTAATGTAATTAGTTCTGTTAATTTTGCTTCTTGAATTGGTATTTCTTGGCCTCCGCTTGTAAACGGATGGCAATACACATCCATCAAATTGTATATTTCATTTAATTGTTGTTCATTAACACCATGTTTGATATTTGTAGTTTCACAAGAATTAGGATGTTGACAATAATCGCATTTTAAAACTGAACCCTGAAAAGGTTTTATGTGATAATTATTGCAGTTTTTACAATAATAAGTGGTTAATACTTTATTTAATTCAATATTTTTTTCTTTTAATAATCTATAGATATCCCAACCTTCACCCCAGAATGTATGTAATAATAGTTTTGCATTAGCGTTAGGATTCTTTTCGTCAAATGATTTAAATCCATCTAATAAATTAGGAACTGATTTTCTTAATTGATTTCTAAAAACATATCCAATGATATATGTTTTATCTAAACCAAAATGTTTCTTTAATCTGTTTCTGGCGTCATCATTTAATTTATAAAACGAATTAGTATCTAATGTGCCATGTACAGTTTTAACATGAGTGTGACCGAGTTTATGTAATGCTTTTTCAGCAAAAGAAGCCCAAACAAAATAATTTTTAATCTTGCTCGCAGCATTAACTGCATCAGGCAATATAGGTAAGCTGTCTAATGTTGTATGAACAATACAATGAATCTTATTCCACCATGGCTTATCCATGAAACCATTGAACGCCCAAACATCTTCAATTCCTAAATAAATATCAGGTTTTAATTCATAAATAGCTTTATCAATCATTTCAGCGCCATATCCAGCACCTGTTCTTTTTCTTTCATCGTTATTAATTTCTTTTAGATGTTCGGGATCATCTGGTAGAGAACCATAACATTTCCAAGGTGTATTTTGGATTTGATCAGAAGACCATGTAAAACCATTACTGAATTCAATAATTTCGTATTTATTGGTATTATATAAATACCTTAATAAATTCTTTTTATGTTTACCAAATCCGGTAAACATTTTACAATGATTGCTGTGGATAAGTATACGTTTTTTACGCATTAGAATTCAGATTCTTCAGATGGTTCAGGCGCTTTCTTGGTCTCATTCTTAACAAATTGAGCCTTTTTAACTTCTTGTCGTTGATCTGACTTAGGAACCATCTTTCTAGAGTCATCCAATAAAGAATAAAATTTATTAATAAAAGCAATAAGTCGAATAGCTTCACCGGGTTCTAGAGGAACCTTAAATGTATCCGATCCATTTCTTACAAATGAAAGACCAAAAGCAGTATATTTTACTGCATATTCTCCCGTTCCCTTAGTCTTTTCGTAAGGAGAAATTTTAATCTGAGTCTTATTAGATTCGCTTGAATGAAAAGCAGAGTAAGAAGATTTACTCTGAATAGCATTAATGATCTCACCAAGCTCAAATTCATTGAACTTGATTGCTATTGTCTTAGAAGGATTATTTCTGCTTTCTGCAAAAGAACCTGTTTTCTTCTGATCGTCCCAAGAATGTTGAGCAATGCAATTTACATAAAACTGTGGTTCTTGATCGGGCTTTTGAGAAATTTGAAAACTAATCGCGCAGCCTGTATTCTTAGAATTAGGCTTGTAAATTTGTAGATTCATCGCAAGATGATATTTCTTGCGAATGGTTTTTCTACAGATTAATTAGCGATATAATAGAAAATTGTTCTAGCAGCGCCGCTGATATTAGAATCAAATTTTATTGGAATAGTTGGTTGAAGAACTTGATTAGAACCAACAGTAATAACACCAGCGCTACCACTAATATTTCCCAAAGCAGCAGTTACATAAACACTTTGTTCTGAACCGCAAGTGATAGTTGTACCAGTATTAAATGTACAAAAAGGGACGAAATTATTATTCATTATATTTAATAGTTACACTTATTGACTAGCCTTTAGAAGTGCATCTAGTTTGGCGGCTGGAGTTGCGATTCCCCCAATAGCAGTAAATACTGATAATCCTTGTTTAACACCTTTGTAAATACCTTGATGTACAGTACTATTGGTTTTCAATGTTCTATTTAATTGATTAAATGCATTGTCAAGATATTCTTGTGGAATGCTATCTAATGTTTGTTCGTCGCCAATTGCAACAGCAGCAGCTACACTACCAGTTGAAAGATCAAGTTCACCACAAAGTACATTTCGTTTAAGATTTTCGCGTAATGCTTTTGCTATTTCACCTTCATTCTGAAACTCAGTAATGTTTGCGGCACCAAATACCATTATGCCTGAATCAAGTACGGTTCTAAAATCATTACTATCGAATGTGCTATATTGACTATTCTTAGTAATAATATTATTGAATAAGTGGAATAAAGAACAAATATTAGCATTCGCTACTTGCCAAAACTTATTAACTGATAGTTTAGGATATAAATTATTAATTTTCTCGTTATCAAGAATAATCAATGGAGATACAATTTTTTGTTCAACTAGTTGACAGGCTTCTTTAAGTGTTTCGTACGCATTTTGACTAACTTTCTTACCTTCAGATAGTTTAGGAAGTGCTAAAATTAATCCTACATATGGAGAAGGAGCTTTAACTGTTGTTTGATATTCTTTAAGCGTTTTTACTAATTCACTACAAACACCAGCACCTGTTCCACCTCCTGCTCCAACTACAGCAAAAACTCTATCTATATCAGTACCAACTGAATACTTTACGAAATCAACAATATCTTCTTTGCTATCAATAAAAGCTTGTTTAGCAAAATCTCTATTTTTACCAGCGCCTTGTTGCTGACCGAATTTAAGTTTATTTGCAACGTTGATTGTAGCTAAATCTTGATCAGCTGTATTAATAACACCAACTCTAGCATATCCAATTTGAGAAAATGTTTCAGCTAATTTGCTACCACCTTGACCTGCTCCAATAAAACCAAACTTAAAACCAACTGCATCTTTATCTTTAAGTTCAGCCTTCTTCTCCTCTACAGGATCAGGAATATTAGGCATAGCAAAATCAAAAGTATCATTGCTTTTGTCTGAATTAGCGTTTACATTATAAATTGGATTATACTCGCTCATATTAAATTAAGTTTAAACTATCGCCCCTTCTAACATCGTCCCAACTTGCTTCACCCTTCGTTTTTTCTCTAACTTTAAATTGAGAATAACAAACGGCTGCGCGTTGCTTTTGATCTTTAAAATCATTTCGCATCATTTCATCGCTCATACAGCGACTTATGAATTCTTGTTCTGTTTCTTTCTTGCGAATTTTTGGAAGTGGCATATAACTATGTTACACAAATATTATTATCTTTGATACAAATTTTTAAAGTTTCAAGTTTTGCGTCTTGTAATATTTTTTCTGCAATCAAAGTGTGCAGTTCGCGTTGTATTGTTTTAATAACTTGACGCGCACCAAAATTTTCAAATTGTATTTTTGAAAATATAAATTTAATTAAATCGTCATCATAATTAAACTGTATATTCTTTTCTTTTAAATCATTAGCTAATTTAATTAATTCTTTTGCAATAATATTCTTAATTTGTTGTTCATTTAAAGAATTAAAAATAATAACCTCATCTAAACGATTTAATAAATCAGCGGGAAAATATTTTTTAATTGCGGATAAGACATCGTTTTTAACGTTAATATTTTTCTTATTAAATCCAATAGTATTATTTAAAGTTACTTGTGCGCCAATATTGGTTGTCATAATGACTATAGCATTAGAAAAATCAATAATCTTGCCAACAGAATCTGAAATCTTGCCTTCCTCTAATATTTGCAATAACAAGAATAATACATCTTCATGAGCTTTTTGTATTTCATCAAATACAATTAATGAATATGGATTTTTCCTTACTTTTTCTGTTAGCACGCCACCTTTATCAAAACCAATATATCCGGGATTAGATCCAATTAATTTATTAACCGCTGTTTGATCTGCATACTCAGACATGTCAATAAATATAAAGTTATTTTTATTTATAAATAAATTATCAGAAATAATTTTAGCAGCCATTGTTTTGCCAACTCCTGTTGGCCCTGCAAATAAGAATGAACTTATTGGTTTATTAATATTCCTAAAACCAGCTTTAGCTCTAATAAGACATTTATATATTTGTTCAATTGATTCGGATTGCCCTAAAATATCTGATAATAAAACTGTTTTAATTTTTTTGATTTTATCGACATCTTGCTGCTTGAGTTCAATAATTGGAATATTAGTTTTATCAGATACAACTTCTAAAACATCATCGTTAGTTATTTTATATTTATTAGTTTTCCATTTAATGACCATTTTTTGCACTACTTTTTCGTAGTCAGAGAAAAGTTTTTTCATTTCAACGCCAAATTTAGGATCACTGGAATTTTTTTGTTTTTCTGCAATCTTATTAATTTTTTCTTCCATTTTGACCATTTTAGGTGTTTTAACAAAATTTTTTAATTTAGCTTTAGCTCCTACCTGATCAATAATATCCAAAGCTTTATCAGGAAAACGGCCTTCTATATATTTATCTGACGTATCAATAATAAAATTTAACACCTCATCTGTAAAATTAACTACGTGATAATTTTCATAACCTGATTTTATATTTTTTATGAGTCTAAAAGTTTCTTCTTTAGTGGGCTCTTCAACTTTAACAATTTGAAAACGTCTATTTAAAGCTGAATCGTCAGCAATTGTTTTTTTATATTCGTCAAAAGTAGTTGCACCGATGCAACTGATTTCACCACGGGCTAAATATGGTTTTAATATATTAGCGACATCATATCCATTTTCAGGATTTCCTGCTCCGATAATAGTATGAATTTCGTCAATGAATAGAACTACATATGGATCATCGACTATTTCTTTTAGTAAATTTTTAATTTTTTCTTCAAATTCACCCCTGTATTTACATCCAGCAATCATCATTGATATATCTAAAGTATAAATCTGTTTTAGAGCTAATAAATCAGAACATTCATTATTGACAATTGATAAAGCTAAACATTCAACTAAAGCTGTTTTTCCAACGCCAGCTTCACCAATAATTAATGGATTATTCTTATTTTTTCTGCAAAGTATCTCCGATAGTTTTTGTATTAATGATTTATTTACAAATAAATTATTAATTTTGCCAGAGCTAACTTGAGTATTTAAATTAGAGGCATAAGTATTTAATATTTTATATTTTTTATTATCAAAGGTGCTTGATTGACTATTGGATTCTGTGTTTTTAGAGGATTCTGATTTTGTTATTGACAGTTCATCTTCTTCTAAACGATGTTCAAAAAAATTAATCATTAAATCTAATTCAAATTCATGTCGAATTGATTCAATAAAATTGTTGAACAGATCAGATTTTACTTCGAATAGACTAATAAATACATGTTCGAGTCCAATGTATTTATGATCGTACTTTTTAGATAATTCCTTTGCTGTCTGAAATAAAGCCTTAGCATTCTCAGAAAGAATTGGTTTATGATTAGGTTTTTTAATTATTGAAAATGTATTTTTTATATAATCAATAGTGAGCTTGTTTAGCTTATCAATATCGATATTGAAATTTAAAAAAGCTTCTTCGATTTGATTGTTTTTAATTGATAAAAAAGCCGCAAATAAATGAGTTATTGTTATGTTGGCGTTTTTATGCTCAACGCAAATTTTTAAAGCTTCTTTAATTAGTTTTTGCGCTCTTGGTGTTAAGTTTAGATTTTTCATTCTACATCAGATAGTTTCATGTATATCTTATCATCTAAGACGCTAATTTGCTCTACCCATAAGCAATCATCTCCTTTACGCCCAGTAAAGACAACAATATTCTCAGTTTCTGGAATCTTTAATCCATCTTCAATATACTCTGATAAACGGGCTTTTTTTCCACCGTCCATGAATAAAGCTGTTACAGAACCAACTTCATCTTTTAAAATAAATCTATAAAATTGATTATTTGTTTTTTTTGTTTTGCTTTTAAACACTTCTTCAATAACGCCAACAACTTTTACCATTTCATTTTTTAAAACAGATTGAAATTCAAGAGTATCAGTAAACGAATATTCAGATTGTTCAAAAACAGTTTTTAATTTAATAGATGGAGTATAACCGAGTAATTTGTTTTCAAAAACCCAATTTGCAAATTTTTCGTGATTTTTATTTTGTTCATAAATCTTTTTATATTCATCATATTTTTTCTTAAAAGTAATTTTGCGCTTATCTGACATAAATGGCTTACCATCTTGGTTTATGTTTTTATTTTTAAATGCGCATTCACTTACAATAGTTAAAATATCATAATTGTATTTATGACCAATAGAGTTAGCATATTTTTTTTCTTTATCTGTTAATAAATTAAATGCTTGAGCTTCTAAAACAAGTCTAGATCTACGATTTGTGTACGAACTTAAAGTGCCAGCTTGTATTAAGGAAGATAATAATCCAATATTAATACCTGCTTGTTTAGCTGTTATAAATATATCAAACTTGTTGGGAGTATTTGTTTCTCTAAACTGCTGCAATGATTGAAGCGTTTTTTCAGAAACGCCTTTAATTGAATTCAATCCAAATCTAATATCATTATTTTCGATTTTAAAATCTAGATCTGATTTAGCTAAATCAGGTGGTAATAGCTCAATCTCAAAGAATGCTAATTCTTTAGAAATTTTATTAATTTCTTTATGTGAATCTGGTTCATACTTTGATAGCTTTAACAAAGCTAAGAAAAATTCTCTAGGATATTTAAATTTTAAATAAGTTGTCCACGCAGCCAAAATAGCATAACTTATTGAGTGCGATTTATTAAATGAATAATTTGCTGAATCTTCTGCGACCTTCCATAAAACATCTCCAATAGCAGGATCTAAATTTTGCTGCGATACTTTTTCTCTAATTTTCCCCTGCCATGCTGGCATTTGATCAACTTTCTTTTTACCAACAATACGCCTAAGTTGTTCAGATTCGTCTAAAGTAAAACCTAGACGAACAGCCATTTTCATAAGCTGTTCTTGATATAAAGGAATTCCACCAGTATATGACAATTCTTCCTTAAAAAATTCATGAACAAGCTGAAACACTCCAGACGCTGAATATGTAGCGTATTGATCAACGAAATCTAAAGCTCCGGGTCTCGCAATAGCAACAACAGCACTTAATTCTTCTAAAGATTTAGGTCTAACTTTTTTACATACTTTGAAATTTGTATCAGCCTCGATTTGAAACAAGCCTTGAGGTGTTCTTAAATTTTGTAAACTTTCATATATAAATTGATCTTCAGGATCAATATTTGTAATTTCTAGATTAAGCATCTTACAAACTTCATTAACAACCGTCAATGTTCGCAAACCAAGAACATCAAATTTAACCATTAGTTCTGCAACATAATTCATATCATATCCGCTTACTAAATCTCCATCAGATGTTTTTTGAACTGGACAGACTTCATCTATTTTATAATAAGAAATAGCAATACCAGAAGGATGAACACCTGTGTTTTTATTTAAACCTTCAATCTTTTTTGCGATTTTAAATATTTCTAAGTTTTGATCTACCCATGACTTAAATTTTTCATTTTCTTTATACGCTTCTTGTAATCCAAAAACACGACCAAATTGTTTAGGAATATTGTCACTTATTTCATTAACTTCAGTTTCTGAATAATTACCTACAATTTTACCACATTCTTTAATGCATAATTTACTAGATAAAGTATTTAAAGTTAATATTTTAGAAGTTTTGCCAATATGTTTTTCTTCAATATATTTAATAACTTCACTTCTGCGATCATAACTAATATCATTATCTACGTCTGGAAGCAAAGATCCATCAAGAAAAGTTATATCATCTTTTACAATTTTCTTAGCTCTAGACTTGCTTACGAATCGCTCAAAGAAAAGACCATATTTAATTGGGTCAACTTTAGTGACATCAATTAAAAAGAGCACTAACGATCCTGCTGCGCTACCTCTACCAGCTCCAGTTGGAATATTATTTTCATGACAAAAATTTAAAATATCCCAGTTTAATAAAACATAATCAACGAAATCAAGCTCCTTGAAGATAGCTAACTCCATTTCAAGTCGCTCAATATATTCTTTTGTATTTACATTTTTTCTCTCCAAACTTCTATAACATAGAGTTTTTAGAAAAGTAAAATTATCAGAAGATATAGAAATCTTTAATAAGTCATAATATTTACTATCAATAGATATTTGCGGGAGACGAACACCCGGCAACATTGCATTATCATATGGCTGAATATCTTTAATAAAATTCATATATCGATTTGCCAAATTTGTTTTTGAAATATCTGAAAATTCATTTGTACATCATACATAGAATTATGCAACATATTTTCATCAAAATCTATTTTATAATCTTTAAGCTGCGCTTTGATACTAGTCTTTAATCCTTTTTCTCGAAAATTATTTAATTTGTATTGCCAAATTATAAAGTCTGAATTTTTAGGTGGGATTAAATTTTTCTTAATTGCTTTTGCAATGCAATTTGTATCAATAATTCTATTAATATAGGAGAAATCTGTTCTCTTATTAATTAACTTTCTAAATATATTATGAATATAAACATCAAATCCAAGCAAGTTTTGCCCAACAATAATATACTCTGGGTCATAAAGATATTCTTCGAAAGCTGATAATACGTCCTTAGGGTCAGAAGCTAAAGAATGATACTTTCTTTCGTCAAAATGAGTAACTTCTTGAGCGCCTTTGGAAATTTTTAGATTCGGCCAATAGATAAAATTATCTACTTCTTTGATAATTTGATTTCCTTTAGCAACAATATAACTTAATTGCCATGGTTTATTTTCAATATCTAATAAATTTAAATGGCATGTTTCAAAGTCAAAGCATAAATATTTTTGATTTTTATTGAATCTTAACATTTGGAAAAGCTTTAGTGTCTAATATATAAGTAAGAATATCGTTCTTTTTAATATTCCTTATAGCAAAAAAATTAACTTTTTGATCGATCCAGTCTATTTCGGCTTTTGTGTTAGCGTTTTGATTCGAAGGTTTTATATATTCACCAAATCCACTCAAAGCCACTTTTAAAAATAAATCATCAATCTTAGCTACTTGAAGATTTTTTATATCAATTTCTTTTTTCGGTATGAAGAATGGGTTTTCTGAAAATTGATTAACCCAAAAACTTGAAAAAATAAAACGCCCCAACGTTATATCTTCTGAGGCGATAAGGTCTTGCTTTAAATTATTAATTTTAAGAGTTACCATAATTAGTTTCTTTTTTCCAAGATTCAAAACTAAATTGATCACTGCAAAAATGATTTAATTCGGGTTTTTCTAATGATCGGTCTTTTCCAAAACTACGATTGCAAATTATCTTATAAGCCATGAAAGCTTTAACATCTCTATTATTTTTATAATAGATACTTTTTACAGATTCCGTTTGGTATTGTGAGTCTTTTATGAAGTCAATTATTTTAGTTTTGATAAATTGATCTATCGCTAAACCGTTATCTTCTATAAAAAAGGTTGGTTTTGTAAAAGATAAATCAGGGACAGCATTTGCAAAAGAAAAATTATTTACATAAATAAAAGAATCATAAAATGGAATAGCGAGTTTTAGTTCTTCTTCATTCCATAAATCTTTAAGAGCAGAATAATCTAAAAATCCACCGTAATCGCAAAAAGCTTTAGAATAAATCTTATTTAATTTTTTACATCCATTGTTATTTTTAGCAAAAATAACAATTTTATGCTGACTGCTTTCATCCTCTGGCAAATTTGAATTACGCATTGATAATCGTAAGCCAAAAATTAATTGAATGCCAAATTCTTGACTTCTTTTATAAGCTTCAAAAAAACCAATTAAACTATCTTCAACTAAGATAAGTTGTTTGAGATTGTTTTCTTTAGCGATTTCAAAAATACTATCAGAACCTTCAGGATCGCATTTCTTTGGATCGTCCAAAGTTAAAATTGACCTGCCTATTGAGAAACAACTCTTAAAAAGAGGTAGCATATATCAATATATAAACTATTATTAGAATTTGTCAAGATCAAAATCGTCTATTATTTTTTTTGTGTTAAATGCAGGGCATCCTTCATAATTTTTTTTAACAATTTTTTCTTTTTCTAATAACGTATATTTATTTAATTGTTCTTTAGTGAAAGCGCTTTTTTTGATTTTGTTGTTTTCGTCTATGATAACAAAATATGAAAATGGAAATTTATAAATGCAACTCCATTTTGGCGTTCCATCTTTTTTCAATTCATTTGGTTTGCTGGCAAAACCACACATTAATTTACCACCGAAACTTCCATCTTTAGGAATGCCTTGAGTAGATGCTAAATTAGATAATGCTAATTTATCATTAAAAGAGTCAGCATATTTTTGATATTCTGTAAGCTCATGTTCAAAGCCAATAATTTCATACTTACTTTTACCCTGCATTTCCATTAAAATTTGTTCTTCGGTCTCTTGTTTGAGAAACAGGAATTCCATTTTAATATTTTTTAGCTCAGGATATAGCTTCTTAATAGCTAATGTATACATGTTATCCTGCAAATTATCGGTTACTTCTTTTCCTTCGTATTTCTTTTTATTTGTTTTGAAGTCACGAATCAAAACAATGCTTTTGTTTTCGTAAATAAATAGTTTATCAATATAACCTTTGATTTTATACTTGATATCTTCTTCATCTACGGTAATTTCAAACTCTTTTTCAGAAATAACCGAAGAAGGTTTACCGTATTTATTGCCAAAGAAATCATACAATAATCCTTTATATACCATTTCTTTGATATCTTCAATATTTTCAGGGCTATTTAATTTTTTAGCGTTTACATGTTTTAATATTAAACGTTTAACAGCTTGAGAAGCAAAAGTATTTTTCTTCTTTAGAATAAGATTATAATGCTTAAAATGCCTATCAATGCCAAGACATTCGAAAATTAAATGCACAATTTCACCTTTTTGTGCGCCATCATTTGTTTTATCCGGCAGCTTTAAATGATATTTGCACCAATACAACCAAGAACAAGATTTTAATGTCTTGATTTTGCTAGCTGATAGTGTTTCTTTCAACATTTAATTGTTCCAGATAATCTTTAAGGAGAGCGATTTGTTTTTTGTCGCCTTGGTTATTATATAATTCTTTTAATATATATTCTATTTGAGAAGCTTTATTTACTTTTTTATTTATCCATCGATCAATAGAAATATCTTTTTCTAACATATCTCCAAAGTCTTTTGTTATCGGCAAGCGTATTTCAACCTTATTTATATCAAAAAATTTAATGAGTTTAAGATAAATCTTAATTGCAGCAAGTAAACCTCTATTATCTGATTTATCTAGATCATTATTAGTAGATATATAAATTTTATTTAATGTTAAAGACATCAAATAAGATAATTGTTTTGAGCTAATTTCTAATCCAAAAACAACGAGATGATTATATAATCCCTGTTGAGATAAAGCTAAACTATCTCCGATACCTTCTATTAAGATGATTTCCTTCGATTCTTCAATTTTTTTAAGAAATATATTTTCTTCTGAGTTTTTACAAAGATTTAAAGGGAAAATCCAGTTAGCTTTACGACCAAGATGTTTCCATTTAGGAAAATTAGAATTTTCTTTCCAAAGCAAATGTCTTCCGCTTAGACCTATAACTTTTTGATTTTCATCAAAAATAGGAAATACAAATCTTCCATTCATTTTTCCAGACATTGCAAACCCAGCATGATATAAACGTAAAATGCTATCATCAATTTTCTTTTGATTATAAAATTGATAATGAGGAAGTAATGTTTTTACTTCATCATGATTAAAGAATTGCTCTGCTTCCATTTTTGGAGTTTTTTTAGTTTCAATAAAACATTGTTCTTTGTTTTCAATAACTGATAAAAATTCTTGTAGCCTTGTGTCATCTGAACAACTTAATTCAACTAACTTTTTGAAAGGCAGATAAGAAGTATTTGCCACGAAATCTCTCCAAATACCTGTATCCTTCCATATTTGTAAAGCTGTTCTGTTATCTCCTTGTCTATATACGGCATTAGATTGCCAATATCTACCTTTGTCAGATAGATTATATCCTAATTCAGTAAGGATTTTTTCTATTCGTTCTGGTTTATCATCAATCAATGTCTGGGACATCATCGTTTCCATCCTTGGCTACGGTTGCATTTGCATTTAAAGAGTCAACGATATCTCGAAGATCTCCTTTTTCGATAACATTAAAGTTTGCTATTTCTAAATTAACAAAATTCTTTTTTAATGTATTATCAGCCATCTTTACTGGATTGATAGCACCAGCAATATCTTTTCCAAGATGTCTCGCTTTAACGTTAATAAGTTTATGAGTACCATATCCGGGTTCATTTTGCAATTCATCAAATGTTTTATTGCGTAAAATAAACATATGAGATGAAAATTGAGTGATTCTATCGGATAATGAAACTATGCTTTCATCGTCTGTAACATTAGCGGCATTTTTATTTGTGACAATACCAGCGCGATTAGATTGTACTGAAGTCATCATTGAGATACATGGTCCTTTATCTGATTTAATATCTCTTTGAATAGTTCGTTTATACTTGTCGACCATTTCACCAACTAATTGCCATTCAGTTTTATTACTATTGGCTTCAGTGGTGGTTTTAATATAGTCGAAACTAAAAATTAAAGGATTACCTCGTCCGATTTTAGCATAGTAAAATCTTTTTAATACGCTGATTTGAGCGTCTACAGTCATACCGCCAACATTATAATAGTATAAATGTTTATATCTCTTTTTAAGAGTTCTCCAAACAGATCTAACATTTTCTACTATTTCTGTACCAGCTTTTCTCCAATTACCGCTTTCAAGTAAATACATTGGAACTTTAGACATTGCGGCGCATTGTCTGAATATCAATTCTTCTTTACTCATCTCTCCATTATCAAAATGTAGAACAGGAACTTCATACTGTTCTGAGACTTTAGTAGTAAAATCTAAACAGAATTGAGTTTTTCCAACGCCAGATCTTGCCACAATAACCGTAATATTTCCGGGTCTTAATAAAGATCCGTACATGTCCTGCAGTTTAGGATGAGGGCCAGCAAAACCAAATTCTGTAACAGGATTATTACCGCGTTCTTCAACCAAAGCTTCCATTTCGTCGAAAATATTTTCTGGTTGATCTGTTCCTGTTTCATATAGGTTTATTTGCTGATTATATAACTTATCAGCTTCTTCAATAATAGAACTGTAATCCATTGAAGGAGATACAGTTCTCATTTTTTTATTAATTTCAGCGCCACATAATGCTATTTCTCTTCTAATTGTATATTTTTTTAATTCTTTAGCGACTGAAATAATTGAATCTGCTGATAATTTTCTTAATGAAAGAGATTCAATATAATCAGCAGGATTGATATTGTCCTCAAAACTAATACCGTAATTTTTTACTCTTTGAGAAATTACAACTTCATCTATTTTTTCTCCGTTTTCAATAGCTTGACGTAAAACTAAAAATATAGTTCTATTGATTTTAGAAGTTTCGCTCCAAAAATCTTTTTCTGTTACGAAAGAAGCTATTTCACTATATCTATCTGGATATTTTATTAAACCAGCCAGCAACTGAGTTTCTAAATCGTAGGAATAAATCATCTTTCACAAAGCATACCATCAATCGTTTGACAAGTCAACCGAATCTTCAGCGTTGTCTACTTCATTTAAATATTTTTCTATCGCTTTTATAAGACCCATTTCAACTAAGGGATTAGATACTTTAGTATAAATCATTGGACAACCGTCTTGAGAAACGTAAGCTACTATAAATCCTTTTGAGGATTCATCTGAACCAGTGAATTCATACAGTTTATTAAAATAATTTTCAGGTATTTTAAAATGCTTGAAGTCTTCACTCGATGGTTCTTTTTTCATTTATATTATAATATTACACCCTGCGACTCAAATAAATAAGTATTTATTATATCATTTGGGAAGATTGTTACAAGTTTAATATTATTAATTTCACAGAATCTTTCTTTTTTTTGATCTCTTTTTAGTTGATGAAGATAATTAATCCTGTCTTGATGAAAGAATTCTACATATTGAGTATGTTGTTTGCCTTGTACTTCTATAGCGACACGCTTGTTAGCGTTATAAAAATCAAGAGTTAAACGAGTGCCAACAATAGGAAATTCTTCGAAAACAACATTTCCACACCAATATTTAACGATAAATCGTTTAACATTGGTTTGAAATTTGCTTCGACTCTCTGAATTCCAGTCAATGATGTAATCTTTAATATTCTTACATCGTTTCTTTTTATTATTCAGAGTCAGAAATTCCATCGTCAAAATTTAATAGATTTTCACTAATATATTTAAACAAAAACTTTCGAAGCGATTCGTTTTCAGCAATTAAAGTTTCGAACTTAGCAGCGCCTTGTAATTTATCAGGAAAGTCTGTAAATCCAGCGTCCTTAAGAATATTTAAAAAGTCTTCTTCAAAAATAATCCATGGTCCTTTTTGTTCGGCGAAATTCCACATTAGTAGAAAATCAAAAATCTCCTTTTCGATCCAATTAGAAGTGCCATTCTTTCGACCATATTTAATTGGGTATTTAATTATAGAATTGGTTTTTTCATTTGGAGACTTTTTAACAATAATCTTTACAATATGTCCAATATAAGGATTCTTATATTCATCATAATTAGCTTTTTCATCTTGAAGAATAAGATCGCCTTTAAAACGAGGTTCAAATTCAATGATCCAGTTAGCAAAATGTAGCAATGCATTACCGCCAGTTGCGCTTGTTTGTCTGATAGGAGCTTTACTATATGGATCTAATTTAATATCAGCTCTTACTTGAGAAATAAAGATGCAAATATGACCGCGTTTTTGAAGCGCTATAGACATTCGTTTCATCAAATCAGCAGCAATAACTGCGCCACCAGCAACTTTTTGAGATTCTTCAAAAGTTTTATCTAAATCGCCTTTTCTAATAAGTCCGTCTACAGAATCGAGCAAAAAGAAATATCTATTTTTCTCATCATTCTTGCTTACTAATAGTCGAAGCGCATCAAAAACAGTTTCGTAAATGTTTGATTCAAATACGAAACAAGTTCCTTTGACCCATTCATCTTCGTTAAAAACAAATTTAACTCCCGATCTGTCCATCATTTCTTTACTCAATCGACCTTCAGCTTTAATGTAAAAGCCTTTACCGTCTTTTTGGGAATCTAGAAAACTCTTCATAAATTGAAGAGCGCAGCTAGTCTTTCCTCCTTCATTCATTCCAACAAAACGATGCAAGCCAGTTCCAAGCCCTCCACCTAGTTTATAGTCAAAAATTAGACTACCACTAGATACCTTATAATCAATTGTTTCCTCAAAATTATAATGTGATTCTTTGTTTTGTTTCAAGAAACTTTTAAGTTGTTCTTGAGAAGTAAGAACATTAGACGTTTCATTTGATTCTTCTTTGGATTTTCTACTCATTTTAAAAATTGTTTAATCGTTTTCGGCTTTACTGTTAGATTATAATCATCTCCTGTTTTATCGCCAATATTAAAATCAGGATTTTTAAATTCAGGTTGAAATTTATATAACTTATATTTATCAATAATTTCTTGTTTTTTTTCGGCTAAATATAAAGTTAAACAATCTACTTTATCAAAATCATGAGTTTCCCAAAACTTCATATCAGGAAATTCATTTAATAAAAATTTTAGCATTGCAAACTGTTTTTGCCAAAACTTTGGATTTTTTCTTTTGGGTGCAAATAATAGCTTATTTAAAAGCTGTCTTTTGTTCATTCATCAAACATACTATGTTTTCATTCACATGTCAAGACACAAAAAAACCGCTAGTAAAAACTAGCGGTTAACTTTAAAATTAATTAATTAAGCTTTGGGATTAAATGTTGGACTTTGAAGTTGAGGATTTTTTGGAGCAGCAGCCTCTTGTTCTTTTTGAAGTTTTTCATCAATTTTGAGACCTTCTTCTGCAGCTTTTGGAGTAATTTCTCCTGTTGATGGTGCTGGCTTTTGTGGAAAAACTGCTGTAGGTTCAGCCTGCATTTCTTGCATTCCTTCTTTTTTAACTTCGCTTTCATTATCAGATTCATTTTCATTTTCGGTTTCCATTTCATTTTCTGATTCTTCTTCTTTTTCATCTTCTTTGACTTCAATTTCAACTGTTGAACTCATGCTCATCAATTGTTTTTTGCCTTCTTCTGATAAAGTGCCTGCCTTTTCGTATCTCTTAAGAATGCCTTTTTTAATGGCATCTGGTAATGTTTTTTGTTTTTCAGAAAGTTCGCCTGCACCTTCCATAAGCATTTGGCGATTTTTCATATATGACATGCCGCACATGTATTTAGCATCACTGCTAGACATACCAGCGGTGTTGACAAACATAGCTTCATTCATCATGCATTCACTCAGGTATGCTGAATGTAGTTCGTTTTCGTCTTCTTCAATCATTTTTGCGATTGAAACTTCAGCTGTAAAATTTTTATTATCGAATTTTAAATTGGCTTTCATTTATTTAGTACCTTCTAATAAATTTAATTGATCTATTGTTTTAGTTAAAATATCACCTTCTTTGAAAGTAGAACCATTGTTAGTTACTTCGTAAGAAACTACTTGACCCATATCTTTATCAAGATTTGTAATTTCTTTAATAATACCTTCACTGCCAAAATGTTTGCAGCTAGCATTAATATTTAAAACGCGCATGCCTGCTTGCATGATATTTTGTTCATGTGGACCACCTTCTTGTGAATAAATCACATAATTATGAACAGCAAATAAATAATCTTCCATCAATGTGATTTTACTTTGAACCCAAGGTTCGAGTTTTGAACCTAATGAAGGATTGGCTCGTAATTTTTCTAACAAATCTTTAGAATAATCAGAAACATAAGCTAGTTGACCCAAAGCCATTTCGTAGCTTTCTTGTATTATTTCTTCGCTATTTTCAGCTTCTATTTCTTCTGTGATTTCTTGAGCTTGAGCTAAGGAAGGAAGTAATTTCAATAAATCAGATTCTTCCCATAAGGTTATTCCATCCCACTGATGAACAATTTCATCAATTGATCCTTTAGACAAATAATCAGAAACTCCCTTTTTACTTTGCCAAAATTTACAGCTCCAATATTTTGCTTTCCAGCGTGGCCCCGGATTAGTATCGCACTTATGTCTTGCTCTAAAACTTTTTCTTCGAGCTGGATCATCTCTTTTGATTTCCATGTTAGGGTCACCAAAATTAACTTTTACAATATTACCTTTTTCATTTTTGACATATACTGAAAACTTTTTAGGCCCTTTGGGGGTTCTAAAAGGTTTATTCAATATTTTTTTTTCTTTTCCAGCTTTGATCTCGCTGCTTAGATTGACTGATATATTCATTACTTTAAAGTTAATAGATACTTAGTTTTATTAATAGAGGCTAAAATTTCGTCTCTGATATTTAATAAATCTGTATCCTTTTTACTATCTAACATTGTTGGTAATTCATTTACTAGATAGTTTTCCATATCATTCATTAATGACATGGGGCCTAAATTCTTATAATTTTCAAGAACTAAATTAAAAGTTGTTTGGCTTGCGATTCTGCCATATTTACCCATGAATGTCTCAATAAACTCATCAATAGAATCAGCTAAACTATCATATAAATCACCTAGTGATTTATGTTCGGAATACGATGTGGTTTGCCAATGCTGAATTTTAACTTGGTTTTGATATGTTAAAAATTTAGTTACTATGTTCATCTTCGTCCTTGATATCGATAAAATTCAAATTTAATTCATCACTATTTACACCAAAATTTTGTAAATCAGAAAAAGCTGCCGCAAAATCTTCTTCATCAAAATCATCAAAATGATAAATATCTACAACTTTATCATTCATGATTATTTTTTTGGACTAGTTGGGCCAGTTGATGGACCTGTTGTTTTATTAGGGCCAGTCGCTGGACCTGTGGTTGTACTAGGTTTTACAGGAGTCTTAGGTTTTGTTGGTCCTGTTGTTGGTCCGCTTCCGGGACCTGATGCTGCTGTTGTTGTGTATTTCATAAATTTTTTATTTATTTCGAACTTAAAACATCTTGATCAGCTCTTCTGTAAGCGTCTTTTACTTTTCCTCCTGCAGCCATTTTTAAAAATTGACGGACTCTTGCAAATGCCCAAGCAGCTCTAGAAACGCCGGGTCTATGTGAAGCGCTGAAAGCTCCTAATCCTCTTCTGTATACTTTCTTTAATTGTGATAACGTAACTTTTTTAGAATGTTTAGCGTTATGATTTTTAACTTTTTCTTTTAACGCATTAGTTACTTTTTCACTAAATGTTATTTCAGCTTTGCTGACTAGTTGTTTATCATCTTTTCTTTTGAGAACTTCTTTAGCTCTTTCTTTTGCATCGGGAGTTGTACCAGCAGAACCGGGAGGGTTTAATTTAGAACCTTTTTTCTTTTCTTCTGGTTTAGCTGGAGTTTGAGCAGAGCTTTTGGGACCCTGTCTTTTTTTAGCAATTAAATTTGATAAATCTATAATTAAATCCATATTTGGGGTTACACTATAATATATAAATGTAGAAAAAATTAAAGCCGCCTTTTGGGCGGCTTTTGATTTATCTAATTGGACATATACCTGCTGCACATTCTGCCATATCCAACATTTCTGTTGAATTAATAGACAAAGCACTTAAAGGTTTTACTTTTGATCTAGCTTCAAGATATGTTTTTTCATCAATTTCTTGATATGGAGCTTGTTTAAAACCGTGATTCTTAAATAATAAAAAGCTAACACTCTTTATATTCTTTTCATAATTATCTTTAAGCCAATTTTTCAATTCATTCAACTCTTCTTCTTTATAATAAGCTGTAACAGATACGGCATTATCTGACCAAATAGTTTGAAGCTTTTTAACCATATCTAACTGCTTGATTACATCCATGTTTTTAGCAAGTATAGATCCTTTCGGGGTTTCACATGGAAAATAAACAACAACTGTATCATGATTTTCTGTACCATCAAAATTAATTAAAAATTCAACGTGGTAACCCATGTCTTTGCAAATCTGAACGAGAGCATCAGAACTAGACATGCGAACAGTACGCATATAATACTGGCTATAAGCTGGATGAACTCCGGGTGTTGTACCACCAAGCAAACTTAAAGTTCCTGATGGTTTTACAGTTGTGAGTTTAATACTCTCTGGCCAACCTCTTTCCTTACTCCACTGCTTGTCAAACTTACGAAGGGCAACATAACAATCATCAAGCCAATCCAACTTATCAAGAGACTGGCAAACACCAGTAACCCCAAGACCGAGACGCATATTTTTATGTACGATTCTATTTGTTTCTTCATGAATGAATGGAAGTGCAGCGATTGCTTTCTGTGTTTTATAAAGAAGTTTAGCGCAGTCTATTAATTCTTCTTTTGATTGAATGTTATTAAGATAAAGCTCACATAAATTACAGCATTCATAATTGCTAAGACTAATTTCTGCACAAGGATTAGTCATTTCACAATTATCAACTTCAGTAGGATATAATTTAGAATCACTAATTGGGCCATCAATGATTCTGCCAAACTTCTGCGAAAGAGGAAGATTAAATAAACCATAAGGTTCACCATTAGCATATCCGGTTTGCTTATTCAGCTCATAACCATTCTTCCAAACTTCATCCATGATATGGTCAAAATTATCAGCATAAATAGTATTATTGCTCATAGCTCGCCAATTAGGAACATTTCCTGCTCCCCAATTCTTTGCACGAAGATATAAAATATCATCAGGATCGCCAAGAGCGATTTCTGCTGAACGTCTTACATTACCAGCCACCACAACACTTCCAATAATATTGCAAATATCAAGTACATCAAGAGAACGAAGTTTTTTACCTTCTCTACTTTGGAAGATTTTGGTGATTTTTTCAATACCGTCGATGAGAATTTGTGGTCCACTGGCCTTTCCACCAAAACCCTTAATAAGTTCCCCATAACCACGAATTAAAATTGTGGAATAAGTAAAAGACTTTCCAGTAACATAAAAGGCGTCTAAAACATTAGCTAATAGCTTAACCCAACCTTCTCTAGAATCTGGAACAATAAAATCAGCATCTTTGGTTGCTTCATGAGTAACGACAACTCCCTTTTTAATTTTAGGAAGCTCATGAACATCTTCGCGACGAATACTATATCCAACACCTCCACCCAACATGAGATTTTCAAAAAGAAAAAGAAAAGCTTTTGGCTCACGCATTGCTGTTGCCCAACAATTTAAAAGTGAATTAGCGCCAAATCGATCGACTGTAGAAGTGCCCAGTTGCCACAACATTCTACCAGCAAAATTACATTTTAGATTAAAAACGTAATCATAAATTCTTTCAGCTTCATCTGGGGTATATTTAGCTCCAATCTTTTGGGCTCCTTCAATACAACGAGCGACTGTTTCCCACCATTCTTCAGTATTTCCATCGTCTTTAAGTCGAGCATAAGTTCTCTTATAAACTATATAACCCAAACCATTGAAGCCCCAATTTGGCTGCTTGTTTTTATACTTATTAATAAATGAATCAGATAAAATATTTTGGTCGCTCATGATAAAAATAATTATACACTAATTTGAAAAATTATCAATATCGTAGCGTACCATTTTTTCTACTAATTTGTCAAATGAAATTTTGGGTTTCCAATCTAATTCTTGTCTTGCTGGTGTAGAATCTCCGAGTAATAAATCAACTTCAGCAGGTCTATAAAATTTTGGATTAATTTTTACTAATTCTATTTGATAAGTCAAGCCTGATGGTTTAAAGCAATATTTTTCATTTTGTTTTTCTCCGCTCCAAAAACCATTTATTCCTGCATGCTGAAAAGATTTTTCAACAAATTCTCTAATTGAATGCGTTTCGTTGCTAGATAAAACATAATCTTTGGGACTGTTTTGATTCAGTATTCTCCAAACACCATCAACAAAATCTTCACTATCGCTCCAATCTCTTTTAGAATCTAAGTTGCCCAATTCAATTGGATTAAAAGTTTGTTTATTTTTTAGAGCATGATGAATTCTAGCTACGCCTTTGGATATTTTTCTAGTTACAAACTCTTCTCCTCTTTTTGTTCCTTCATGATTAAATAAAATACCGTGTACAGCATATAAATTATATGATTCGCGATATACTTTAACAAGATGTCTTGCAGCTGCTTTTGAAGCTCCATATGGACTTCTTGGTTTTATTGGGTGATTTATATCTTGTGGGGAATAGGAGACATCACCAAATTCTTCACTTGATCCAGCGGAGTAAAAACGACATTTTGGTTGAAATCTTCGAACTGCCTCAAGGCATCGAGCCACACCTGTTGCATTAACATCGAAAGTCTGAAGCGGTATTTCCCAACTACAACCAACAAATGATTGTGCCGCGAAATTAATAAAATAATCAGGTTGAATATCTCTAACTAAATTGTCTATGCTAACACCATCTGATAAATCGCCATAAACTAATTGAAATCTAGGATTATTTATAAAATTTTTACAATTGATAAAATTCGGATTTGATGTTCTTCTAATCATTCCAAAAATTTGAGCTTTTGTGTTAGCTAACAAATATTCTACCATGTTAGCTCCATCTTGACCTAAAATTCCTGTAATTAATACTTTCATATTTTCAATTTATCTTGATTGTTTAAGTACCAATTATATGTAGATTTTAGCCCGTCATCTATATTTATTTTTGCTTTATATCCTAATTTATTTAATCTAGAACAATCAAGTAGTTTCCTTAATGTTCCGTCAGGTTTAGATAGATCGAATTTTATTTCACCTTTATAGTCTACAATTTGTGCTATTTTTTGGGCAAGTTCTCCGATTGTAATTTCTTCTCCGCTTCCAATATTAATTTGAGAGATATTTTGAGAATATAAATCTTTGGCTTCTAATTTATTTAATACATGTAAACAAGCGTCAGCCATGTCATCTACATGCATAAATTCACGTTTTGCTTTTCCTGTGCCCCATATTTGAACAAAAGGTTCATTGTTTATTTTAGCCAAATGAAAACGATGAAGTAATCCGGGGAGTACATGAGAATTTTGTGGATGAAAATTATCATTTGGACCATATAAATTTGTTGGCATTACAGAAATAAAATCACAACCATATTGTTTATAGTAACTTTCACACATTTTAATGCCAGCAATTTTAGCAATTGCGTATGGTTCGTTTGTATATTCTAATGGAGAAGTTAATAAATATTCTTCTTTAATTGGTTGTTCAGAAAATTTAGGATATATACAAGAACTTCCCAAAAACAAAAATTTTTTAACATTATTTAAATAACTTGAATGAATTAAATTATTTTGTATTTGAAGGTTTTGATAAATAAAATCAGCTCTATATTTATTATTCGAGAAAATGCCACCCACTTTTGCGGCGCAATCAATAACTATGTCGAATTTATGATTTTCAAAAAAAATGTTTACTGCTTGCTGATTCAGTAAATCAACATTATTTTTATCTGCAGTTACGATTTCACTATTTTTATTTTGCTTTGTTATTTTATTAACAATTGCAGAACCCACCATTCCTTTATGTCCGGCTAAAAAAATTTTCATTTTTATTTTTAATTTTATTTTTAAATATAAATTTCATTTAAGATTTTTTCCGCTCGTTTTTCATATGTATGATTAAAACTTAATTCATATCCTTTTATCGCTATTTGATTTAAAGTATTTGGATTGTTTAAAAGATATTTAATTTTATCAATTATTTCGTTTTTATTATTATAAAATACGCAGTTAATCATATCTTTGAATCCTAGTTTTTCATATTGATGATTAAAATTTGTGAAAAGAAGTGTTTTGCACCCTATCGTTTCAAAATTTCTATAATTTATATCATTAGATATGTTCATGTTGAAATGAATTTTATAAGAATTAATTGTCTCAACCATTTTTTTCCCTATTACAAAAATGTCTTGTTTTAAATTAATGTTTTGACTTAAAAAATCTAATGTAGCTTTACGTTCGTATGTTGCATAGTTTCCACAAAATCCAACGTCGATAGTTTTTGAAATATTTAATGGTTTTATAATTGAATTATCAAATGCGTTTGGAACCCAGATGCTTTCAGGAATATCGCAGAGAAAATCATAAGTTGACTGTAATATTTTATGATATTTATTTTTATAAAATTCGTATTTATAACTTTCAATACCTTTAACATGTGCATCTATGCACCATAAAAATTTAATTGGTTTATTTGTTTCAGATAAATCAGGAAGCCAATTAGTTTCATCATAGTTTTCTAAATTTATGATTATGTCGAATTTATTGAAATTTATTTTTTCAAAAAAATTGTCATGTCCTAGTCCCCATACTGTAACTTTTTTGTTTAATTTTTCTAAAGCCCTTTTAATGCAAAAACATTCACGAAAATCTCTATTTGCGTCATGTCTTCCGTTTTCTTGAATTATTAATATATCCATATTAAATAGTGGTTACTCCTTTTTCGCGAACTACTTTTGAAGCACATAAATTAGCAAATTTTATTGCATCTTCTATATTTTCTGTTTCTAAGTATTTGCAGATTAATCCAGCAAAAAAAGTGTCGCCAGCGCCAGATGAATCTTTAACATCGGTTTTCTCGACTGGATAATGTTTATTTTGAAAAAAACAACCTTCTGCACCGTGAGTTCGTATTGTTTTATTTAAAATATTTTTAGACATAAAGTCTTTAGACTGATTGTATTCGTAATTGTTAATTTTAATTATTTTTGCTTTTGATGCCCAATCGTTTATTTTCTTTTTTGTATCTAAAAAAACATTTTCGTGATTGTTGCAAATATATTCAATGTCTTTTTCGTTTAAAAACCCTTTATTATAATCTGAAATAGCTATTAAATCGTAATTAAAATTAATATCGTTTAAATTAATTTTTGGTATTTGACTGTGATCAGAATCAACCCTGATAAACATATGGTTGCTGTCTAAATGAATATATCGTGTTTTAGTTATGGTTTCCCAATTTTGATTTGTTAATATTTCGCAATTATCAAATATTTGATTGATATTTCGTTGAACATTTTTAGCCATTCCGGGATTTTCTGTTTTATGTAAAATATTTAAAACAGGAACAGGAATATCTGGCGCAAGACGATTAGCAGAACAATATACAAAAATATCTTTACAACTTTCACCTATAATAAGAATTTTTTTATTCATTAAAATTTACTTTTCTTTTCAACGATCATTGAAGGACGATGAGAAAATAAAGCTTTTTTATATGTTAGTAAAACTTCTTGTCCATTTTCAGGGATATAAACTGGAAATGAAACTAGTTTTTTAAACGCTTCTGTAAAATCTTGAGAATGAGTTGGTCCAGAATAAAATGGTCCGGAATCAGCAACTACTGTTCTAAATATTATAGGACATATATATTCACCATGAGAAATTCTTTCTATATGATTTGCGTGATTTACTATTGCATCTGCAGCTACAAGCATAAAATCATGACGTTCATAATATACAACTGGTTTATAACCCTCAAAAGACATTCCTATGGCTAACCCTGCCATTAAATTTTCTGCAACAGGTGTTTCAATTTTTTTGTCATTATCGACATTAATAAGATTACCCATTGCATTGCCATGTTTAACATTGTAACCAATAAAAACTGAATTATTTTTACCAATTTCAGTCATTGCTTCGGTAACAGCATTTTTATAAGAAATGTTTTGATTTATATTAAAAATGGGAAATTCTTCATTTTTTAAATTAGGAAAATATTCATCATCTTTTTTTTGTTTTGTTTTTTTTATATCAATTTGTTCATCTATTCGAGCATGCGGATACGTTATATCGTAATTATATTTTTTAACACAATCTGGAAATACTGGATTAATGTTTTTACCCCATCTTTCACTTTTAGATGTGCAAACTGATCTATTGTTATCTTCAACAATAAATGTACATGGTAAATCCCATCCATCAACATATCTTGCGGCTTCAAAAAGATGACCAGAATCTTCAGTTCCATCTCCTATAAAACACCAAACTTTTTTAGAAGATTTTTTTCTTTTTAATGCAAGAGCAATTCCAGCGGCAATCGCTGGTGTTCCGCCTATTATTGCTGATGTAAAAAAATTACGTTTTCTATCGTAGATAAACATACTTCTGCCATTTATTATTTTTTCTTTCAATTCTGCTTTAGGGATTCCAGATAATAATGCATGATAATGATTTCTGTGATTAGATATTACATAATCTCCTTCTTGAATATTTTTAAAAATTTCAATTAATTGATCTTCATTTCCTCCTGATAAATGAAAAAGAAAAGGGAGTTTACAGTCTTTATAAAGTTGAATGATTTCATTTTCGAAATCGATTAAATCTTGTTTTGAAGTATAGTTCATATATTAATCATTATTCTACCAGCGGTTCCACTCATTAATTTGATAATAGCTTTATTGATTTCATCTAAATTATAAAAATCAGTGATGATGTTATCAACATTAATAGTTTTATTTAAATATAATTTTATATATCTTGGTATATCTATATCTGGATCAAATCCTCCAGCTTGTGTCGTTTTAAAAGATAAACCTTTTGTTGAGAAAAAATTTATTGGATTAATTATATTCAAAAAAGAATTTTCTTTAGGTTGAGAAACAAAAATGCATCTACCTTGTTCAGATAAATAAGGAATACATTTAGAAACTAAATCTAAATAACCAGTTGTATCTATAATACAATCAATTTTTTTATACTTATCAAATAGTATTTTTATGTCGTCGATATTATAAAATTCACCACCGTTTTTTATGGTTAATTCTTTTTTATGTGAACTTATATCTATACCGACAATTGGGTTAGCATGAGAAAGTTTAGCAGCTAGTATACAGTTCAATCCTATTCCTCCACATCCAAGAATTAACACGCTTTCACCGAATTTGACATTTGCTTCGTTATTTATAACACTTAATCCAGTAGAAAGTCCACATCCTAATAAAGCACAAAAATCATTAGAAACTTCATGAGGAACTTTAGTAATTCGATTTTCTGAAACTATTGAGTATTCTGATAGAGTAGTAATCTTGCCACTTTTTATTTGTTTACCGTTATAAATATAAGATGGAAAATCAGATTCTATTCCAGAGCTTTTTCTCCAGTGAAGTATAACTTTGTCGCCTTTTTTAACTTTAGTAACACCTTCTCCAATTTCCTCAATAATCCCACATCCTTCATGACCAAGAAGATGTGGCAAAAATTTAGCATTTCCTTTTAATCCTTTAATTTCTTGAATTTGTGCTCCGCAAAGTCCACTTTTAATATTTTTAACTAAAACTTGACCGATTGTTAATTTTGAAAGTTCTATATTTTCAATATATAATGCAGAATTTAATTCTTTTAAAATTGCAGCTTTCATGTTAAAATTGTCCAGTTATTTTTCAGTGATGGATAAAAATTTGGAGGAATTGGTCTTGCATATCTATGTGCATACAATTTTCCTTTTAAATTCAAAGAATCACATATAAAAAGAAAAGAACTTTCCATAACATGAATTTCTTCAGCGTTTTCTAAAACTTTTATATAATCAAAAATGTTTTTTGTAATATTTTTATCGCTTCTAAATTGAAAATCTTTAGTATTTTCTATTTTTGTTAAATATACATTTCTCTGTATGTCCTCATTGATAAAAATATATTTATCTGGTAAATTTAAAAATTTATAAAATTCATCTTCTCTTATAGTGTCTCTTTCAAAATGAAAAGAATCCCACCTTTTATTAAAATTTATATTAAGCTGTTTATAAAACGATTCATCAAATCTACAGGAGTGTATAAAAAATTCATGCCCTATTTTTAAAAGTTTGCAATTTAATTTTTCGCACTGATTCAAAGCTTCAGCATCAGCAATGCTATCATCTCCAACATTGATGCATTTAAGATTTTTAACATCTCTAAACATGTATTCAACGCTTTTGAAATTGTGGCTTTTAACAGCTAAAAAATAATTATTTGTTTCTTTGCAAATTTCTCGTATTAATCCATTACATACAATATGATCACCTAATCCTAAATGTTGATGAATAAATATATTTTCCATACTATTTTATTATCCATGCTGAAAAAGTTGGTTCGCCATGTTCACAAAAATTATTTGTTTTATAATTTAAATCGCTAAACATTTTTTGATTTAAAGTTTCAACGTGTTTTTCAAATGGATTATTATATAATTCATCTTGATGATAATAACCTTCTGGCGCTTGATAAATTATTAATTTATCAGCGGAATTTTCAATATCTTTTCGGATGTTTAAAAAATCTAAGAATTTAATGTGCTCTGGACCATGAAGCCAAATAATTGCGTCAAAATTTTTATTTATTTTTTTGATGTTTTTGACATCTTCATTATAAATATTTTTACAAATATTATGATTTTTTAAAAATTTACAATTTTCTTCCCATATTTCAAGTATATTCCATTCAATATTATTTGACTCGCAAAATTTTTGTATTGTTCTGTCAGAATCGTATCTGTAACCAATATTTAAAACAGATTTAGAATTTGTCTCTAAAATTTTTTCTATTACGAATGCAGTTTGTTTATTCATTATGTTGATTTTATTTGTTTTGAATGCGTCAATTGTTTTATAAATATTCTTTTTTGTTGATTTTTGTTAAAGCAGATCCTATTACTTGATGCATGTCATAATATTTATAATCAGCAAGCCTTCCACCTATTATATATTTTGATAAATCGATTTTATTTCTATATTTATTATATAATATATTATTTTTTTTATTGTTTATTGGATAAAATTTTTCTTTGTTTATATCCCATTTCTGAGGTATTTCTTTTGTTATGATAGTGTTATTGCTTTTTAAAAACGTGAAATGTTTGTGTTCAATTATTCTAGTATACGGTACACATTCTTCAGTATAGTTAATAGCGGCATTTCCTTGGAAGTCATCAATTTCTAATAATTCTGTTTCAAATTTTAAGCTTCTCCAATCTAAATAACCTAGTTCATAATTAAAAAATTCATCTAAAGCTCCAGTATAAATTATTTTTGATGAAATATTTTCGAAAAACTTTTTTTCTTCAAGAAAATCTATATTTAATTTTAGCTCTATTCCGTCAAGCATTTTTTCAAAAATTTCAGTATATCCGTTTTTTGGTATTCCTTGATAACAATCATTAAAATAGTTATCATCCATCGAGAGTCGAATAGGCAGCCTTTTTATTATATCGCTTGGTAAATTTTTTGGATCGCATCCCCATTGTTTTTTTGTATATCCATAGAAAAAAATTTGATATATTTCTTCTCCTACTTCAGATAAAATCCATTCTTCTAGATTAACTGGTTTATTTATTTTTATTTTTACTTGGTCTAATTTTATTTTTGCTTCTTGGGGATTTTTAACATTCCAGATTTGATATAGAGAAAATAAGTTTATAGGGAAAGAATATAGTTCATTTTTATAAAAAACTTTCGGCCTGTAGGTAAAATGATTAAACTCAGAAAATTGTTTTATATAATTCCAGATTTTTTCATTATTTGTATGAAAAATATGAGGTCCATACATGTGAACATCTATTTTATCATTTTTTTTAGTATAACAATTTCCGCCTATGTGATTTCTTTTATCTATGACTAAACATTTGAAACCTAAATTAGTCATTTCTCTTGCAAAAATAGATCCAAATAGACCACATCCTACTATTGTATAATCATATTTTTTCATTTATAGTAGAATGAATATCAAGCATCATTTTTTCGTCAACATAGTGATAACTAATTGATTTTAAAATTTCATTTTTGCAATGGTTCATTACTTTTGGGTTAGAACAATTGAATAAATCATTATTTTTTATATTTATTTTACAATTACGCATCCATATTCCAAATGCGACATCTGTGTTATAAGCTCTAGCTGGATAGTTACAATTTAAAAAATATTTTTGAAGAATAAAAAAAGATTTCTTAGATAATAAAAACCCAGCCCCTCCACTTGCATATTTTAAGGGAAGAAATGCCCCTTCTCCAAATAATGTATTTAATGGAAAACCGGTGCTTCTCCCCTCAAAATCAGTAGCGTTTTCTGAAAGAAAAAGTTCTTTTCCTATATAAAAAGTTTCTTGAGGGTCTAAATTGCGAATTAGTTTTTCTAGATTTTTTATATTTACATATGTATCGTCATCCGCAAAAAATATCCAGTCTTCGAAAATTTCAGTTTTTTTTATATATTCAAAGTATCGTTGCCACATATCGCAATAGGAGGAAGATAAATTATCAAAAGATACTGTTTCATTTTGACCATTTTTATCACTTAAAAAATTAATATTTTGATCTTTTCCCCAAGAATTTTTAATGCTTTCAGCTCTTGTTTTTAGATATTTTTCACATGTTAATACTAAAAATTTTATATTGTTTTTAATCATTTATTAAATGATAATGTTCTGGATGTCTATTGTCAAATGAATCATAAACCTCACCAACGAATTCTTTATTTATTCGAGAAGTAGGAAATGGTATTTTATCAAAAAAGGGATCATGAATAATACAATTATTTTTTATTAATGGGTATATTTTTTCTCTTAAAAAATTTTGATCTACTTGCCAAAAATTTTCTTTGTTATAATTATTTAATAATTCAAAAAAATTAGTTACTGTGTTTTTTTTTATTCCGAACATGCCGCCTAGAATTTCAGTGCCGTGGTAAGGATGATCTCTCATTATATGAAAGCCTTTATCTGAATCAACCCATTGATCTACGGCTATTTTTTCTCTATTTGATAGTCTAGAATCGCAATCTCTAGATATCATAATATCAATTGTTGGATCGACTGCTGCATAAAATCTCCAAAACATTCCATCCCAGTTGCCAAAATCTTTCATTATTACAATTTCAGTATTATCAAATTTAATCAATTCGTTAATAATTTCACACGGCGTAGACTTGCCTATATAAAATCGACATGTCCAGTCGGAATAAATTTTAGTTGCTAGTTCAACGTTTTTAATAGCGCCTATGGTGTATTTTGGATTGTCTCCCCATAAACTAAAAGATATAACCTTTTTCATTTATATTTATTTTTAATTAGAAAATCTTCGACTTGTGCTATTTGTTTGTTGGCGGATATCGAATCGGGGCGAGTGTAAAAATTACCTATTGTTTCGTTTATTTTCATAAACTTATATCCTTTTGAAGACATTCTTAACCACATTTCATAGTCGCCAGACGATATAAAAAATTCATTAAATAAACCAGCATTTATTGCGGATTTTGTTTTAATTAATGGAAAAGGACCGCATAAACAATATTGTAATAAAATTTCATGGCTGTATTCGGGCCAATTTCCCCAGCCAACAAAATGATCGGATTGTCGAGAATCAGTAAATCCACAAGGCCCATAAAATATATCAATAAATGGAAAATTAGTCAAATAGTATTCATATGTTTCAATAGCTTTTAAAGATAACAGATCATCAGTATTGTAGTTCATGTAGTATTCAGTATCGCAATTTTTAATACCAATATTCCATGCCTCATAAACACCGGCTTTATAATTTAATTCTATTATTTTTTTATTTATTGAATCTGAAAACTTAAATGATTTAATTTTTTCTAATGAATTATCAGTTGATTTTGCGTCAATAAAAATAATATCAAAGTTTTTATTTGTTTGATTATTGACTATATTTAAATATTCATCAATCCAACGATCAGAGTTGTAGTTTGAGCAAATGATAGAAATTTTTTTCATATTTTTTCCCAGAATAATATTTGAGCTGTATTGCAGCGTTCTATAAATTTTTCTTTTCCGAATTTGACAAAATCATGATATGCTCCAATATTATTTACCTTAGAACACATAATTTTACAACCGCATAATAACGCTTCGGCGAAAGATCTACAAAATGGCTCTCTTAAATTAGGATTGTAAAAGAAATCCGAATATTGATTATATAATTCAGGCATTTTATCATAATCGATTATGCCTAAATATTTTATGTTTGGAACCGCTCTTGCTAAAAACTCCAGTGTTGGATAATTCGACCACGCTGCTAAAACAAAATTTTTATTTGGATTTTGTAAAACAAAATCAAAAAACTCATAACTTCCTTTCAACGGATGCATATAACCTGCATAAAGAATAGCGTTTTCTCTATTTTGATTGAAGTTTTTAAATTTATTTGTATCTATAGGATCAGGTATTATTTCAACATTCTGAAAAAAATCTCCGTACTCTTCGATAAAATATCTATAATGATATTCGGTTAAGAAAAAGGTTTTTTTACAATTACTAAATAAAGTTTTTCTATTTTCATTCGATAGATACGCATTTGAATCATGCTCTAATCGAACATGATATTTGTGATTGTTTATTTCTTGCAAAAGCCAAGGATTTAAATGTAAAAGAGCTTGAATATTAGAAGAAACTAAAATTTCATAATCGTGAATATTTATATGAGCGCCAAAAGTTTCTCTATTAACTTTAAAAATATTAAATCCTAAATTTCTTCCATGATCGATTAATATTTTATCGCTTCTTTGTGCTCCTCCTGCGGCTTGATGTAAGTCAAAATCTGCTAGCCAAATAACTTTTTTATTGACATCTTGCATTTAATAGTATATTCTGATTTTATGATTAAGGATGAAAAAAGTCAAGATTATTTTTATAGAGTTAGCAGTTCTGATTGGGAGTGTATGGTTTTAGCAAAAAACGACATAGAAGCGTGTGAAAAAGCTTTGCTAGAAGTTTTAAAAGACGAAAAAGTTAATCTTTCATTCATAGCTAAAATTGATAAAATATTAAATTATAATATAAAAGTCAGTTTTATATATATTCCAGAAATATTACATGATTTAGGATTTTTTGAATTATCTAAAAATTTGAGCAACCTGAGTGATTTTTTCCTTGACAAAAGGAAAAATCCTCATTAAACTTTCGAAGTCTTCGAAGAAAGTTTAATTAATCTTAATCAAACCTTAAAAATTGTCTTACTCTTAAGTAAATCTAAACAATCATAACAAAACAGTAAGGTTCTTAGGTAACCTAAGTATATATGCAAGATTTTATAATAAAACGTCGCAATAAAATAGTTCTAACTCAACTACCTTTAGTATTTGGAATAGCGGGAGTTGCCAGATGCGGCAAAGACACTTTAGGCAAACATTTAATATCCAAATTAAATAAAAACAGTCTTCCATGTATTAATATATCTTTTGCTTCTGCATTGAAGATGGATCTAGATCTTTTTTTAAAAGAAAAATTAAAAATCAGCGCTTTTACTGAAAATAATACCGAAAAAGACTTAATTAGACCTTTGCTAGTAACTTACGGTACAGATGTTTGCCGAAGAATAGATCCAGATTTTTGGATTAAAAGAATAGATAAAAAAGTAAAATCATCTATTCAAAATAAAATTATTGTTATTATAACAGATGTTCGTTATGAAAATGAAGCAAAATGGATTAAACAAAACGGAGGTTTTATTATTCATTTAAGCAGAATAGGACAAAAGCCAGCAAATTTTCAAGAAAAAGTTAATGATCCTATCTTAAAAAAGATTTCAGATTATAAAATTAAATGGAAAACATTTTCAGACGAAAAAGAAACATGCGCATGGCATTTAAACGAGCTTTTCAAAAAACAAGGATGGTCAACATATGGAAAATATCAGTGATTCAGATTTAATAAAAAATATAAAAAATAGAAAAAAAGTCAATGAATGTTTACAAGAATTAATAAATAGGCATTCTGGAATTTATTTAGATATTGTTAATTCTTTCTTGAGGAATTGCAATAATGACACTTTGAGAGACGAAATAATAAATGAAAAAGAATACGCTATTTATAATTCCGTTCTTAAATATGACGAAAATAAAGGGACTAAATTTTCAACATTTTTAGGAAATGAAGCTAAATGGATGTGTTTAAACGCTTCTAATAAAAATAAAAAATATATAGAACTTAACGACACATCCTATGACTTTGAAAAAATTAAATATGAATGCGAGAAAGCGAATCAAGATTTCAAAGAATCTGTCTTAAAAGATTTCAATCATCAATTAAAAAATCACCCAGATAAAAGAATTCAAAAAATTTTTTCCATGAGATATTCAGGTAATAAAAAACTAACTCCATGGAGAAAGATAAGTAAAGAAATGAATCTCAGTATACAAGGGTGTATTAACATTCATAACTCAGCTTTAAAAACAATAACAAAAACAATAAGATCTAAGTATGACATTACTAGTTTCAGCGCCGATTAATTCATTATCTTTTGGAAATGTAAGTGTAAATATTCTTAAAGAATTATACAAAAAGAAAATTGATTTAGTCTTTTTTCCGATTGGTGATAAATTAGATTTTGGAGCTTTTGATACAGCTGAATCTGATTTTATAGAATATGTAAAACAAGCAGCTACATCAAGATATGAAAAAATAAATAAAGATTTACCATCTTTAAAATTATGGCACATAAACTCAAGCGAAAATAGATTAACAAAAAATCAAACTCTTTTGACGTTTCATGAAGTTTCTCAAGTAACACCCATAGAGCAAAAGATTTTAAATTGCCAAGATCAAATTATTGTAACGTCCAATTATACAAAAAGAATTTTCGAATTAAATAACGTTTCAAATGTAAAATTTGTTCCTTTGGGTTTTGATACTTCTTTTCATTTGACAAATAAAACATATTTACCTGAAAAAATTCATTATGGAATGCTTGGTAAATTCGAAAAAAGAAAAAATTCTGCAAGAGTTATTAAAACATGGTTGAAAATTTTCGGAAATAATAGCAAATATCAACTTTCTTGTGCAATAACAAATCCATTTCTAGACAAGTCTAAATTCCAAGAGGAAATTTTAAGAATTCTCGAAGGAAAACAGTACAATAATATAAATTTTGTCCCGTATATGCAAACAAATAGTGAAGTTAATGATTTCCTAAATAGTATTGATATAGATTTAAGCGGTCTTAGTGGCGGCGAAGGTTGGAATTTACCTTCTTTTAATGCAACGGCTTTAGGCAAATGGAGTGTTGTTCTTAATGCAACTGCTCATAAAGATTGGGCAACTAAAGATAATTCTATACTTATCGAACCATCAAAGCTGAAAGATTGTTATGATGGTATATTCTTCAATCCTAACAGCGCATTTAATCAAGGACAATTCTTTGATTTATCTGATGAAGAAATGGAAGCGGCGATACTTAAATCTGAATCATACGCCAAGAAACCAAATTTAGAGGGACTAAAGTTACAGCAAGACTTTACTTATTCTAAAACAGTTGACACACTACTTGACTCAATAATGGCACAAAAGTGACATCTTGACTCAATAAATATCAAAAATAATCTTTTAAATAGTTGAAAAACTTGGCATGATTCTTGCTATAGACATATCGCTATGTATTACAAAACTCTAAAATACACATATCAAAATACAGATCATGAACTATTGTTTAACTTTGAATTAGCTGGTAAGGCTAAAGAAGATGTTAAAGTCTATAATCAAAATAATAGAATTAATATCAAAGTAAACGATAAAGATACTTATGCAGTAGACTTTAATGATTATTTGTATGACAATAACGATTACAACTTTGAAGAAATTTCAGCAAGCATGAAAAATGGATTATTAACAGTTAAGTTGCCTAAAAAGAAAGAGCGTCATAGACAAATAGAAATACAATAAAAAGAAGCGTGACGAAAGTCACGCTTTAATTTTTTTATAAAACAATATAATAGTTATGGTTTATCAATTTAGAAATAAAAAAACAGGTGAAATAAAAGATGTTGTTATGGCAATGAAAGACTATAAACCATATAAAGGCGAAAACGGTAAAGAAAACTTTTGGGAACGTATTTATGATCTACCTCAAGTTAATATAGGTGACGCAAAAGTAGTTGATCCGTTTGATAATAAAGCCTTTGTTAATAAAACAGGAAATATGAAGGGCAAATACGGCGACTTATTAGATTACTCTTCTGAGCTTTCGGAAAGAAGAGCTGCAATCAACGGTGGAGAAGATCCTTTAAAGCGCAAATACTTTGACGATTACAAGAAAAAAACAAACGGCAAAAAACACGTTAAAGACAGACCAAAAAAAATTGAAACTAAAAATGCAAAAATTGAATTTTAATTAGGATCCTCCACTATCTATAATTTCAAAACTTATTGAATTACTGAAAGAACTTACGTTTATACCGTTATCTGCGGATTTGGCTTTCGCTTTTATAGTATGAGAGCCAATACTTAAATCCGAACTTGGAGTATATGACCAGCTTTGAGATAATAAAGTATCAGAATCCGTTAATATAATATCTAAAAAAGAAGAAATTTTTACGTCATTATCGTAAATATCTATTTCTATTGTCTCGTTTAATGTTGTTAAACTACTTTGAGTCCATGTTCCAGATATTGGAGGTCGTTTATTAGTAGTATTAGATCTTGAATTAACCACAGGTGCTGGAATTTGCACAGCCTGATAAACTATTACATCAGAACTTAAGCTATCGTTTCCAGCTATACTAGCTTTTCCAGAAACATAATTTGTTGTTATTCCTAAATAAGGATTAGGAATAGTTAAAGAATAGTTTAAAACAGATGATGGCGTATTTGTTCCTAATGGATAATCATCATCATATAAATAAACAGTACTCGTTTCTTGAGTATTTCCTAATATTATTGGCGCTTTATTATAACCCTTAATATTTTGATATTTAGATCCGATTCTTATACTTGGTATTTTAGTTCCTGAATATGTTTTTAAATTAGTGCTAATTGGCGTTACAGAATAACTAGTGCCAGCCATTGCCGTCATTAAACTATTTATACTAGAATAATATTTATGTATAGCATTAATAGCTCCAATGAAAGCACCTTTATTTATAGGAATTCTTAATCCTCCTGCGCCTACCCACCAAGTTCCCAATAATACTAATTCGTTATTTACAACAGCCATAACTGCATTTCCCGAATCGTTTGATATTGCTCTTTGAGCATATTGATGTTTTAAATCATTATAACTAGCAGATACGGTCCAAATATAACTAGCATTATAATAAGGACTAGTATTTTTTCTTTCGTATGTAACGTCTCCGATAGATAAGTTTTTATTTTGATCTAAAAAAACAATAGGCATTTCAGTACCAGAACCACATGAATCTATCATCTTACCATAAAAAGTTTCTAGATTAGATGGTAATACTTTATAATAACAAATACTCGGATCAACAACTGTATTTAAAACTCCAATTGCTATATCTGTATTAGCTATTGCTGTATAGTAAGTATAAGCAATGGTATATGTAAAAACTTGATTATTATTATTAACAAACTTGATTGTTTTAGGAAATTGATCCTCATTGAAAGTATCGCCAATAACATGTGTTGCGAATAAAACATGTTTATTACTTATTAAAACGCCGCTTCTTAAATTAGCTGCAACAGTATCTGTTGGCACATCAACAGAAACAGCAATACCAGATAAATCAAAATTCTTTAAAAAATGATTTGGATTACGTATCCAAATATTAGATTCTGGATTTATTGTGCTAAATATATTTCTTTGTTTCATATTACAACAACGCCAATGTTTGATTATTTATAGAAGGCATAAGATCACCAGTGATAAATTGAGCGGCTCCAGAAATTGTAAATCCTTGTTTATCAGATACTTCAAATGAAAAACTTGAAGAAAAAGACATGTTTTCTTCAATTGATAAATTTAAACTTTGAGTTTCTACCATTGCATTATCTATACCAATTTTTAATTGATCTTCATTGTTACAGTTTTTGAAAGTAAAATCGAAAGAATATTTGTTTTCATCGTCAAATATTTGACTGAAATCTCCAGTTACTGCAGAATCAAATATACCTTCAAAAGATAATGTTCCAATAATTGGAAATATTAATCTCTTATCGAATGGAAAATTATTACCAAATCCCAAGAGATCTCTTCTTTCTAAAGGTAAACTTACATTGAATGAAGTTATGTTAGCTTGAACAGTGCCAGAATATCTAATTCCCCCGATTAACGGTTGTTGTAACTGTAAAATCAAGTCGCCATATCTTAAAGCAGCAGGTCTATCAAACTGATTAGAAATATAATTAGCAGAATTAAAATTAAATGGATTTAATAAATAAACACCTGTGCTTTTATAACCTCCAGTTAGATCGATAGCAGGCAGAACTGTTCCCCCTAACACTGTTGAACCACTAACAAGACAACCAGTATAATTTTGAAATAATATATTAACACAATCAAACTCCACCGAAGCTGAAGGAACATTGCCAACAGAAGCTTCAATAGAGTAGTTAGTTAAAAAAGCATTTCCTACGCCAAAAATATTATATCCGGATAAAGAACCAATATCAGTAAAATCTTCCGCATTATTATTTGTTAAAACATAGAATAAATTAATATCTTTCTGCGATTCTGCTAAATTATAAAACGCCCCAGTTTGACCATTAGTTATTAAATTTAACACCAACTCATTAGTATTATCTGTAAGATAATAATTTACATTAGTTGTTATTTTTGGATATGTTAAATATTTTTGAAACGTATAATCAAAACTACCCAATTGTTTAGATCTAGATACCGGTGTTTGTATTGAAATAGAACTTGATTGTACCCTATTCAATGAACGCAACGAAGATATTCCTGTTTGATTTGCCCACGAAGGACAATCTGAAACTAATATATTTGTTCCTGCATATATTACTCTATTTCTTGCGGTTGCCATATTATTTTCCAAATCTGCGTTTAAATGAATTGTAGTTTTGAGCGCTTTCAGCCGCTGTTAAAGTTCTATTATAAACATAAATCGCTGCTAATGAACCAGATCCGAATTTATAATTTGTATAATTATTAACATGAAATCGAGTAAATGCGCTCATATTCAAACTTTTGATTTCCCACATGTGCCAATTATTATCTAAATTTGGTGATGTAACCGATGCTAAATCAATATGATAAGTTGGCGTACCAGCATTATTAGAGTAAAATTGATTTTCACCCGGAGACGGATAATTAGGTTGATATGCGGCTGCAAAAGTACTTCCTTCTGCAGCTCCCTGCACAAATAATGATTGAGTATCATTTGTTTTCAACCAGAAAACAACAGTACAAGAAGTACTTGTTGTTATGGCGGTCGAATTTATGAAACTTCTGGTATCGCTTAAATTAAAAAAACCACCAGAATCCCAAGCTGTTCCTGAAACTTCTACAGAAACTGTAAAATTTTTCAAACTTCCACTCAGGTCATACCAAGTAGTCGTTCCCTGACCATCACTAGCATAGCTTAATCTATCACCAGCATCTAAAGCCAGCACTAAACCTGAAGTAACTATAGTTGGCCCAACGGTTAAAGCCATATCAAATATTACACAATTTTATTATCTAAAAAAGATTTTAATTTTTTTGACAAATAAACAGTTGTTTCCGCTATTCTTAAGCCTTCATGTTTTGTAATCAAATCCAAAATATTATTTAATACAATTACTTCTTCTTTAGTTAATGTTAAAGTGATATTTTCTTCCATATATATAATATTAGCCAGCTAAAGCTTTTAAAAGTCTGTTTTCATAATTTAAAATATTAAATTTTGGCAATACGCTACTAGAATATAACCGCCAATTATTTCTAATAGAATCTTTATTTTTATAACAAAAATACATTTGCTCGATTAAAGACTCTTTATTTAGTTTAGCCCAACAACCTCCGCCTCTGCCGAAATAACCAGTCGCCAATTCTTCTTCATATTCAATGAAAAAACTATTTTTCGAATTACAAAATTCTTTTATACCTCCATAATCAATAGTTATAATTGGTCTTCCTATAGCTAAACTTTCTATTTGAAAAAATCCCCAACCTTCGCTTTTCGAAGAGCTTATGAAAACATCTCCAGAAGCTAAAAAATCAGACAAGTCAGCTTCTGACAAATAGTCATAAACAACCCTAATGTTAGAATTGAAGAATCGTTTTAATGTATTTTTATTAGCACCAGATGCTTTTATTATTAATTCTACATCTTTATTGTTATTAAATATTTTTAAGAATGAATCTATAATTAAATCAATATCTTTTCTGCATCCTGATGATGAATAATCGTTTAAATGAGCACCAGCAATGAAAGTAAATTTTGACAAATCTTTTTTAGGTTTATAATTGAAAACTTTGTCATCAACAAAAAAATTAAGTAATTCTACATTTTTTACATTACATTTTTCAAATGTTTCGCGATTCCAAGAACAAGGAACAAAAACTTTGCAAGCGGTATCATTTAATTCATTTACTGAGAAACGATGAAGCAGATCAGTTTCCCACATAGTTAAAACATAAATATTATTCTTAAAAGGCAAATAATTTGTAAAAGCTGTATCTTTAGAATGCGGCAAAGGCGAAACGAAAAGCTCTTTAGAAAAAAAATTATTTTTATTTAATTTAGAGGCGCTTATTAAAGATGAACTTTCAGAACCTTCGTGGCATAAAGAAATTATGTCAAAATTTTTCTTTAATATTTCAAAATTTGTATTTACTAGTTTACGATATCCAGAAATTAAATTATTTTGAGATCTTAAAATTAAAGAGTTCACAAAAATTATTCAGAAGGAATAAACTGATAACCAACAATAGAAACCGCGTCTCTTTCGAACTTTAATTTAATGTCGTCAATATTATTTTTAATTTTTTCGTATGCAAGTTGGCAAATTTCTTGAGAACTTTTATTGATTATTTCATCATGTGATAAATAAGATTCGGTATACACGGAATCTCCATTTTCAGATGTTATGTTGAAAGCTACTAAAAAATTATTAGGTAATCTTTCAAATCTTGCTATTGTATATATAATATTCATGAATTAAATAAGATTATGGACCAAATACTTGTATGTATAAACCGCTTCCATCCAAATCAATTGGCAACCACCCTGAAAAAGTTTTGCTGCTTGAAGCAGCGCTTCTATTTACATTTGAGTTAACTATTTTAATAGCCGGTCTATAATTTACTAAATCAGAAGTGCTATTTAATGTTAAAATACGACTAGTTGCAGGAGCGCCATTAATTCCCATTTCACCAGCACCGTTTAATTGAGCTTTTAATGTTGTTCCTGCGTAATATTTATATGAAAAAGATGATGAAGCTTGTGGAATAGATAACCACATAGTACTACCTTCAATTCCTAAACCATAATCAACATTAGATCCATCAACTACAGGATATAATACCAATTTAGTGCCAGCACTGCGTGTCGTGAAAGCTGGCGCTGCAATACCAACAGTATCAAACTCTATTCTATTTCCAACAGTGCCATTTAAAAAGATTTGAGAATTACTATTTGCGGCATTCCATGGCTTTGTTATTGTTAAAGCACCTAAAGGTGTATTTGTTCCTATACCTACTTTATTACCAGTGATTATAAAATCTCCGCTATTATATGCGCCAGCTTTGATCGTGCTGTTTGCGAATACTTCAAATACTGGTAATCCTATTGGCGTATTAATTGAAAATAGAGATCCACTATATAAATCAACAACCGAAAACAATTCACCACTTGTTCCATGAACTTCAAAAATATCTAATGCACCAGTATTGTTGATGCCAAATTTACCAGATAAAAATCCAGTACCGTTTGCATCATAAGTAAAATTAGTTTCAGCTACAGCGGAAGATGCGCCATCTTTTGTTATGACACCATTATTAGGACCAGATGGAACAGGACCAGTGGGACCAGTGGGACCCTGCGGTCCTTGAACACCTTGTGGGCCTTGTGGTCCCGCAGGACCTTGTGGGCCTTGTGGTCCTGCAGGACCCTGAGGACCCTGCGGTCCTTGAACACCTTGTGGACCTTGTGGACCCGTTGGTCCAGCAGGACCCTGTGGACCTTGAACACCTTGTGGACCCCGTGGACCCTGAACACCTTGTGGACCCTGCGGTCCTTGAACACCTTGTGGACCTTGTGGACCCGTTGGTCCAGCAGGACCCTGCGGACCCTGAACACCTTGTGGACCCTGCGGACCCTGAACACCTTGTGGACCCCGTGGACCCTGAACACCTTGTGGACCCTGCGGTCCTTGAACACCTTGTGGACCTTGTGGTCCCGCAGGACCTTGTGGGCCTTGTGGTCCTGCAGGACCCTGAGGACCCTGCGGTCCTTGAACACCTTGTGGACCTTGTGGTCCC
>Ga0172372_10000865_pt1 | contig 46769 bp, 59 predicted proteins | sample LakKiv5m_2_FD_114544 | JGI IMG/M metagenome (GOLD analysis project Ga0172372, IMG submission 114544) | Freshwater microbial communities from Kabuno Bay, South-Kivu, Congo - kab_092012_9.5m | ecosystem: Environmental > Aquatic > Freshwater > Lake | place: Democratic Republic of the Congo...
CCCCGGCCACCCCCCCCCCCCCCCCCCAGGGCGCCATGCCGGCACCTCGCCCGTCGGTCGTCCGGACGCTCGCGACGGGGGAATGACTGCCGGAAGGTGAGCGCACCGGGAGCGGTCCCGGAGGAGGCGGTTCGACCCCGCCCCTGCCGACCAGCACCGGACCGCCGGCCCTCCCGCCGGTGGTCCGCTGTCGTCTCCAGCCGCGGCGCAACGGCGCGCCACGATCGGTCCGCAGCGCAACACGGCGACGGCAACAAGCGAGCGAAGGGGACGGCCATGGCGGACGACCGCGACGAGACCGAGGACTGGGAGACCGTGGAGCGGCTCTTCCGCGGCGGGGCCAGCTACAGGCAGTGCGAGGCCGAGGTCGGCGGCCGGCTGACCTACTCGAGGATCCGTCGCAGGGCGATCGCCGGGGAGTGGCGGGTCGAGGGCACCGAGCTCCGCGCCACTTCGACCCCGGACCAGCGCCGCGCCCAGACCGAGGCCGCGCGGCAGCAGAGCCGGCTCAAGTGGGCCGAGGAGAAGGACCGCATCGTCTCGGACCTGGTCGCGACGGTCGACGGCCTCGTGGCCCAGGTGTTCGCGCCGGCCGTCCGCAAGGAGGTCAAGGTCGTCGGCCAGGGCGAGGGGGTCAGCGACGTCCAGATCGTCGACGTCGAGCTGCCCCAGCCCACCGCGGCGGACCAGAAGGCGATGGTCACCTCGGCGGCCATCCTGATCGACAAGATCCAGCTGGTGACGGGCGAGGCCACCAGCCGCAACGAGAACGGGCCCATCGACAGGGCCGCGCTCCAGGCGAGGGCCGCCCAGATCCGGGACGAGCTGGCCGAGCGCAGGGCCGCCAGGGACGTCGGCGGCGAAGCGGCCGCCGAGGGCTAGCCGCGGGCGTACGGTGGCTCCCACGGCCACCACACGCGATCCTGGAGCACGCCATGCACGACCTCACCGTCTGTCCATGCGGGGTGGAGTGCTGCCCCGAGAACGACCACCGCTTCTGGCCCCGGCCCGTCGAGCCCCTGCTCTGGGACGGGGACCAGGCGTGAACGGCCGCGACAAGCGACGGGCCAGGGCCGAGAGGGCCAGGCAGGCCGAGCGGCCCGCAGGCCGGCACACGCTGACCCTGTTCCCCGGCGACGGCCTCGACCCGGTGGACCTCACCGCGATGCTGGCCGGCCCCTTCGACCACCGCAGGCCGATCCCCGAGGTGGAGCGCCGCATCGAGGCCGAGCTCAGGGCCCGAAGGCAGGCCCGCCTCGAGGAGTCCCTCGCGATGCCGGTGATGCGGCCCGGCCGCAGCCCGCTCGAGGGACTGTTCCTGTGATCGAGATGGACGGCCTCGGCATCCCCGAGGCGCTGACCTCGCCGGCACTGCGCCGGCAGCGGATCCCCACGGTGGTGTCCCCGGAGGCCGCCGCGCTGGACCAGGCCTACCAGGAGGCCAGGCGGCTCGGCCCCATGCCGGTGCCGCACGTAGACCGCGACCCCGCCGTCGAGGTGTGGGAGCTCATCATGAAGGGACTGCTGTGAGAGGCGACAACACCAGCTCAGACGCCGGCCGTAGGAGCCGGCTCGACAGGCGCAAGGACCGAAGCCTGCCGATCAGGTTCCTGGGGATGAACATCAAGGGCACGCCGGCCATGAGCGCCAAGAGGGTGGGCCACGACCTGGCGATCCTGATGCGCATGTGCGACGTCGCCGCGCTGCAGGAGTTCCGCTGGCCCTGGTACTGGGCCGAGCTGCGCCGGAGGTTCGTGGCCGCGACGCGCAGGGTGGAGGCCGCCGTGATAGCCCCCGGCTGGCCGACGGCCGACCCGCGCTGGCGGTCCTCGCCGGGCCTGGCCCGCGGGAGGGCCAGGCCGGTGTCCGCGGCGCAGGCCGTCCTCTGGAAGGGGGCCCGGTTCAGGCGGCTCAGGACCTGGACCAGGCTCATCCACGGCGGCGAGGCCGGCATCAGCGAGGCCCGCTGGCTGCGCGCCGTCCGGCTGAAGGACCGCCGGTCCAAGATCGCCTGCTGGTTCTGGTCCACCCACTTCGTCGTCGGCGGCGACCAGGCCCACGACGGGCCCAAGCGCCAGGCCATGCTCCGGGAGAACCTCGCCGCGCTGGACGCCTTCCTGGCCATGTGCCGCCGCAGCGGCCACCCCGCCGTGGGCGAGGCCGACCTGAACATCCGCGACGGCTGGGCCATGAGGGAGCTGCTCAGGATCCTGGGCAGGCACGGCGCCCACATCGTCGGCAACGACAGGGGCGTCGAGTTCCTGATCGTGATGGACGGCCGCAGGGCCAGGGTCCGGGTGCTCAGGGACGGCGAGGTGCCGGCCAAGCGCCTGGAGACCGACCACGAGGGCCGCTGGGCCGACGTGGAGCTGGTGGCCGTGAGGAAGGCCGCCTGACCGTGGGCAAGGACCCCATCCGGAGGCCGCGACGTCGTGTGAGGGCGCCGCGGCCCAGGCCCGTCCCGGCGGGGCCGCACGGCTGCGCCGCCTGCGAAGCGCCGCCGTACGGCTGGCACGCCCGTGGGTGCCGCGCCAGGGAGTAGTATCTCCCCATGGACGACCTGTGGCTGCCGAGCGACGAGGAGCTGGCCGAGCTCTCGGACGAGGAGCTGCTCGAGGTCATGGAGCTGCTCGACGAGGCCCGCCTCGCCGAGGGCGACGAGGGCTGGGAGCCGCAGCCCAAGCAGGCGCTGGCCACCCAGCTGGCGACGCAGGCCGTCGAGACCCTGTTCGGGGGCGCGGCCGGAGGCGGCAAGTCGGAGTGGCTCCTGCACCACGCGCTGGACCAGATGCTGGCCCACCCCTGGAACCGCGGCGTGATCTTCCGCCGGGTCTACCCGTCGCTGCTCGAGACCCTGATCCCCAGGTCCAAGAGGATCTACCCGGCGAAGGGCGGGGTCTGGAACGGCCAGAGCCACACGTGGACCTTCCCCAACGGGTCGGTCCTGGTGTTCGGCTCCCTGGAGCACGCCGACTCAATCTTCAAGTACCAGGGCGCGGAGTACGGCTTCATCGCCTTCGAGGAGGTGACCGAGTTCCTCGAGTCGCAGTACCTCGAGATGCTCGTCCGCCTCCGCCCGCCCGGCCCCGGCATCCGCGCCCAGGTCTGCTGCACGACCAACCCCGGCGGCCGGGGCCACCGCTGGGTGAAGCGCCGCTGGGTCAAGCCCAAGCCCGTCGACCACGAGGGCAGCCCGGCGCCCAAGCCGTTCGAGGTGTGGGAGCCGGCCCCGACGGCGGACAACCCCGAGCCGTCGTCCCGCGTCTTCGTGCCGGCCACGCTGAAGGACAACCCCAGGCTGCTGGCCCGCGACCCCAGCTACGTGAACAAGATCCGGTCGCTGGCCCAGGGCGACAGGGGCAGGGCGCTGGCCCTGGAGCACGGCGACTGGGACGCGATCGACGCCGTGCAGGGCGCCCTGTGGACGCAGGGGGACCTCAACGGCGGCCGCGTCACCAAGGACTGGGTCAGGGCCAAGGGCGTGCACCAGCGCGTCGTGGCCATCGACCCCTCCGACGGCAACGAGGACGGCCAGGGCGACGCCTTCGGCGTGTCGGTCTGCGCCAAGGGCCTCGACGGGGTCGGCTACGTGGAGTACTCGGCCGGCTGGCGGGCCTCGCCCTACCAGATGGCCAAGAACGTGGTCGCCCTCTACCACTCGACCGGCTCGGACGCCATCGTGGTGGAGAAGAACCACGGCGGCAAGTGGATCAAGACCGTGATCCACCAGGTCGACCCCTACGCGAACGTCGTCGAGGTCTGGGCCTCGGAGGGCAAGGTCACCCGCGCCAGGCCGGTCGCGGCCCTGTTCGCCAGGCAGGAGGACGACCCGGAGATGCCGTACCGGGCCCGGGTCGTCGGCACCGACATGGAGAACCTCGAGGAGGAGCTGACCACGTTCACCGGCCAGCCCGGCGAGGCCAGCCCCAACGAGCTCGACGCCCTGGTGTGGGCGCTGAGCTGGCTCCTGCTCGGCCTGCGCGCCGTCGGCAGCGGCGAGAAGTACAACGACGAGCGGCTGGCCGGCCGCAGGTAGCGCCGCCGCGGCGTAAGCGATTCCGCCGTTACCGTCCGGTTACCCTGGCCGCGGGGGACTACCATTGCCACCGTGCGGGCCGAAGCACGGCCCCTGACTTGGGGAGTGGCCTTGGGATTCATGGACGAGGTTCGCGAGGAGCAGGCCAGCCGGCTCGGCGGCGGCTCGAGGTGCCTGATGTGCACCACCATCGAGAGCTGGACGGGGCAGGACGCGAGGGACCTCGCCGAGGCCCTCGCCGACAGGACCATCTACGCCAGCACCATCATCGCGGCGCTCAAGGCCCGCGGCGTCGAGGCCACCGACAACCAGGTGGGCAACCACCGTCGGAAGCACGTATGAGCGACGAGGCCAGCAGCGACCCGGCGACCTTCCGCGAGCAGCTCGCCGAGGCGCGGGCCAAGAACCAGCCCCCGCCCGTGCCGAAGGGCTGGGAGCCGTACGCCGAGGAGTCCGGCCGCGTCGGCTCGGCCATCGTCCGGCTCCCCAGGCCGGGGGCCACGGAGCGGGACCTCCTGATCGGCGCCGGCTTCGACCCGGACTGCTGGCGGATCTACGGGCCGGTCAACACCCGGCGCTGGATGCGCTACGACCAGGAGTGGCTGTTCTACTACAAGTTCGACGTCGTCCAGGGCGAGAGCCCCGAGCAGGTCGAGATCCACGTCAAGGACCTGGTCAGGCACCTGAGGAGGCGCAAGCCGCGCACCGCCCTGGAGCTGGGCCTCAGCGGGGGCGGCGACGCCTGGCTGTACGACGCCAGCGACTGGCAGGTCGGCAAGCGCGAGGGCGAGGACGGCTCCGCCCAGACCGTCGACCGCGTGGCCGAGTCCGTCGAGCTGGCCGTCAGGCGGGTCAAGGACCTGCGCCGCTGCGGCGCGCTCATGCCGCAGGGCGCCTTCGTCGGCCTGGGGGACCTCGGCGAGGGGACCTGCGGGTTCTACCCCAACCAGCCCTTCCTGATCGACCTCAACCGGCGCGACCAGAACAGGGTCGTCCGGGAGCTCATCACCTACGCCATCGACGAGCTGTCGCCCCTGTTCGAGGTGTTCGAGGTCGCCACCGTGGGGGGCAACCACGGCGAGAACCGCGACGACGGCAAGAAGGCCACCGACGACGGGGACAACGACGACGTCGCCCAGTTCGAGGCCGTCAAGGAGGCCTACGACCGGGCCGGCAGGGACCCCCACATCCGCTGGCACATCCCCAGGGACGAGCTGAGCATCGCCCTGGAGCTCGGCGGGGTGCTGAACGGGTTCACCCACGGCCACCTCTTCCGCAAGGGGTCGACGGTCCAGGCGAAGGCCCACGAGTGGTGGAAGGGCCAGGACTTCGGCTTCCAGGCCGTGCGCGGGACCCAGATCCTGCACTCGGCCCACTTCCACCACCTGAGCTGCGTCTGCTACGGCAGCCGCACCCACTGGCAGACGCCCCCCATGGACCCCGGCTCCAAGTGGTTCAGGGAGACCTCCGGCGAGGAGACGCCCGCCGGGGCACTCACGATGAGGATCAGCGCGGAGGAGCCCCTCGGCTTCAGCGACGTGCAGGTCCTGGGAAGGCAGCACCGGAGATGATGACAGACGAGCAGGTCAAGGCGCTCTGCGACGACGACCTCCAGATCCTGGCCGCGAGGCTGGGGGCGGAGATGGCCGAGCGGATCGCCGCGAACACGATCGACCCCGACCGCGGCCCGGCGGTCTCCCCGCCGCCGCCCCTGGGCCCCGCCGCGCCATAGGCGGCTGGGACCTCCGCAGCCGTACGATGACGGCGCACGCACCCCACTAGCGCAACGGAGGGCCCACCCGTGGCCGACGACCTCGTCTTCGACGCGTGGACGCCCATGGCGTTCAAGCGCCAGCTCGGATCCAGGTCGGCCACCTCCGGCGCCGGGGCCGGCTACGACCCCGCCCCGTGGGTCGGGGACGAGCACCGCCGCAGGCTGATGGCCTACGCCATCCTCCGGGCCTACCAGGACAACGCGGCCCGCGAGTTCATGCTCAGCCAGGACCGCGCCGACATCGACAACAGGCGCGAGTACGGCGAGGCCGCCCTGATCGTGAACACGGTCCTGGGCGCCCTGCTGGGCGAGGACCAGACCATCGTCGTCGAGGGCCAGGAGGACGCGGCCGCCGGCGAGTCGACCGACGAGTCCACCGCGGCGGAGGCGCTGCGGGAGTGGCTCGAGAAGTGGGCCAAGGACGAGCGCCTCGGCCTCAAGATGATCGAGACCGAGCGCCGGGCCATCGGCCTGGGCGACGGCGTCTACACGCTGGGCTGGTCCGAGTCGAAGGGCCGGCCCCGCCTCAGGGTCTGGGACCCGGCCTTCTACTACCCGGTGCTGGACGACGGCAACGAGGACGACTACCCCCGCAAGGTCCACATCGCCTGGGAGCTGCCCCCGGAGGACAGCCCGAAGGGGAAGACCACCATCCGCCGGATCACCTGGGAGATGGGCCCCATCGCGCCGGCCAACCAGCCCGGCCTGCTGATGGGCCTGTTCCGCGACCCCGAGTACCTCGAGGGCGACAGCGTCGACGAGGACGGCCGCATCACCAGGGTCTACCCCTGGAGCGACGAGCCGTCCAGCGAGACCTGCTACCTGACCGACGCGACCTGGGTCCTGGACCGCGCCGCCTCCACGATCGACGACCTGACCGAGGCGACGGCCAGGTACGCCGTCGACGAGGACGGCGAGGTCAACAGGCGCGACCTGGGCATCGACTTCATGCCGGTGGTCCACGTCCCCAACACCGTCTCCCTGATCGAGCACTACGGCCGGTCGGTGCTGGGCACCGTCCTCCAGATCCTCGACGACCTGGCCAGCGCCGACACCGACCTGGCCGCCAGCTCGGCCATGACCGGCCACCCCGTCATCGCGCTGCAGGGCGCCAAGGTCGAGCGCGACTCCAAGGGCCGCTCGACCCTGACCTACCGCCCGGGCGAGATCCTCGAGTCCGGCGACGGCAAGCTCACCGTGCTCGACACGGCGGCCGGCCTGAAGGCGCTGACCGAGTACATCGAGTTCCTGCTCAAGCGCCTGTCGGTCAACAGCCGCGTCGCCGAGTCCCTGCTGGGCCGGGTCAAGGCCTCGGAGGTGCCGTCCGGCGTCGCCCTGGCCCTGAGCTTCGGGCCGACGGAGCAGCTCGTCAAGGAGATGCGCCTGGTCCGCGACGAGAAGTACCCGCTCCTGCTCAAGTTCGCCCACCGCCTGGCGCTGGCCGGAGGCGCGGACGACGTGCCGGCCGAGTGGCTGCCGGCGCGGGTCGAGATGGGCTCCTTCCTCCCGCAGGACCGGGAGGAGGCCGTCGACCTGGTGACCAGGCTCCTGTCCGCGAAGGCGATCAGCCTGGAGACCGCGATCATCCAGCTCGTCGAGGCCGGCTTCCCCATCGCCGACGCCAAGGCCGAGGCGGAGCGCATCCAGAGCCGCGACTTCGAGGGCGCCTCCGCCCTGCTCGACGCCACCGGCGACCAGGCCCTGGCCTACGAGTACCTCGGCCTGGAGCCGCCCACCGACGAGGAGCTCGCCGAGCGCGCGGCCGCCCGGATCAAGCTCGCCCAGGAGGCGATGGGCGCGCAGGTCGGGACCGGCGAGGACGACGAGGACGAGCAGGACGACGACACCGACTTCGGGCCCGACGGCCAGCCCGTCTGACCCCCGCGAAGCCGGCGCCAAGGCGGTGGCCGGTAGTTCCAGGTAGCTCGGGAGGTGATCCACATCTCGGCGGCGCGCTGCAGTGCGTCGACCACAGGTCCGCCGCCGCGCAAGAATCGTCGACGTCGCAACAAAGCCCACCCGGGGGCCAACCGGGACGGATACGGGGGACCCGCACCCCAAGCACGCGGGAGCCAAGGAGGAGGCACACAGATGCACAAGCGAGGACTGCCCAGTTGGGGCGTCAGGTACATCGAGACCCCGGAGCCGAAGGCCCCGGAGAGCGGTGACCCCGCACCCGCCGCTGGCGGCACCGGCAAGCCCGAGGAGAAGACCTTCACCCAGGCGGAGCTCACGAGCATCGCCGCGCGGGAGAAGAACGAGGGCAAGGCGGCGGCCGAGAGGTCCATCGCCGAGCAGCTGGGGGTCCCCATCGAGGAGGCCAAGGCCATCGTCAAGGCCGCGAAGGACGCCGACGAGGCGAAGAAGTCCGACGCGGACAAGGATCGAGAGGCCGCGGCTCGCGAGAAGCAGGAGGCGGAGGCCGAGAGGCAGGCCGCCAAGGTCGAGGTCCACCAGGCCAGGCTCGAGAGGGCCTTCGGCAGGGAGGGCATCGAGCTGGAGGACGGCGACGACAAGACGGCGCGCCTGATGCGACTGGTCACGGTCGAGGCGGGCGCTTCGTACGAGGACGTGCTCAAGGACGTCCAGCAGATCAAGGCCGACTTCCCGGCTCTCTTCGGCGGCGCCGAGGAGACCGACACCAGCAAGACCAAGCGGAAGGCGCCGAGCGGCGACCCCAAGGGGAACCCGCCCAAGCCGCCCGCCGGCGAGGACAAGTTCGCCGCTGGCAAGGCCAGGGCCCAGAAGCACCGGGCCCGCTTCCAGCAGAGGCAGATCGAGCCGGCACGGGGCACCGCGCACCAGTCGTGACCGCAGCACCCACCTGACCGACATCCGTCCCGAAAGGACACACCCCGATGGCCATGAACCTCGGCATCAAGAGGGAGACCCTCACCCCGAGCGAGAACCAGGAGTGGCTCGGCTCCGCCCACGGCACCCAGGAGATGGACTCCATCACCCTGGACGCGGCCCTGTGCCGCACCGCCTTCCCGACGGGCGTGATCCCGTCCGGCATCAAGCTCGGCAAGGTCACCGCGACCGGCCTGTACGCCCCCTCGCTCGAGGGCGCCGTCAACGGCACGGAGACCGTGGCCGGCCACCTCTTCACCACGGTCGACCTGACCGCCGGCGGAGCGATCGCCGTCGCCGACACCGTCGACACCCCCGCCAGCCTCCTGTGGCACGGCGAGGTCGTCACGGCCAAGATCCCCGCCCTCGCCGTCGGCGCCGTCCGCACCGCCGGTGCGGCCCTCATCAAGTACGTCTGAGCCTCGCTCAGCTAACCCGAGAAAGAGAGCACAGACATGGTGATGGTCCTCGACCTGGCCGACCCGCAGGAGCTCCTGGGGTACACCCGGGGCATCCAGGAGGAGCTGGAGGCCAACCGCTTCACGCTCAACCAGTACCTGCCCAACGACTTCATCGACGAGATCGAGTTCCGCATCACGCAGGGCAACCTGCGCGACGCGGACGCCGCCAAGATCCGGGCGTGGGACACCGAGTCCCCGATCGGCTCGAGGCAGGGTCTCAGCCGCATCTGGGGCGAGCTGCCCCCGATCAGCAAGAAGATCCGCCTCGGTGAGGAGGAGCGCCTCCGCAAGAGGGCCCTCGAGCGGGGCGAGAACTCCGCCCTCGTCGACGCGATCTACGACGACGCGGCCCAGATGGCCCGCGCCGTCATCGCCCGCGTCGAGCTGCTGAGGGGCGAGGCGCTCTTCAACGCCCAGCTCGTCATCAACGAGAACGGCGTCAAGCAGACCGTGGACTTCGGCCGCAAGGCCGAGCACTCGGTCACCGCCGCGACCCTCTGGTCCAACGCCGCGACGGCCACCCCGGTCGCCAACATGCGGGCCTGGACCGAGGCCTACATCGACACCAACGGCTCGGCCCCGGCCTTCGCCCTGACGTCGAACAAGGTCCTCAGCGACCTCCTGCTCAACAACGAGATCCGGCAGCTGGCGTACAACGTCGGCGGCGGCACGGTCCCGTCGTTCACCACGCCGGAGACGGTCAACTCCGTCTTCCGCGCCTTCGGCCTGCCGGAGATCCGGACCTACGACGCCAAGGCGCGAGTCGACGGCGTCCAGACCCGGATCACCCCGGAGCGCCAGATCGTGCTCATGCCCTCGGCGGACGAGCCCCTGGGCGCGACGCTGTTCGGCGAGACGGCCGAGTCGATGGAGCTGGTCGAGGCCCGCGCCATCGACCAGGACCAGGCCCCCGGCCTGGTCGCCACGGTGCACAAGCTCGACGACCCGGTCTCCACCTGGACCAAGGTCGCCGGCATCGCGCTCCCCGTGCTGGTCAACCCGGACCTCACCTTCCGGGCCAACGTCTGACCGACGGCCAAGGACGGCCCCTGACCCACTTCCCCGGGCCAGGGGCCGTCCCCGTCTTGCGGCACACTCGAACAGTCGACACAACACCTTCACGAAGGAGCACCAATGCCCGAGGTCAAGCAGAACGTCTACGTCCACCGCGAGGACGGGTCGTCCGTCTTCTACGCGGTCGGCGACGACATGCCCGCCAAGGACGCCAAGCTCGTGGGCGAGCACGTCTTCAAGGCGGACGGCGAGGACGCCGGCGACCTGCCGGCCGCCGGCCCCAGCCAGACCGCCCGCCGCAAGACGGCCGCGGAGAAGCGCGCCGAGAAGGAGGCCGAGGCAGCCGCCCAGGCCGCCCGCGACGAGGCCGAGCGCGAGGCCGCGGCCGAGGAGGCCGCCCGCAAGGCGGCCGAGGAGCAGGCCGCCAGGGACGCCGCCGGCCAGAGCTGACCGACGGCCCAGTACCAACGGCCCCGCCCCGGGATCCTCCCCCCGGGACGGGGCCGTTGCAGTCCGCCGCCGGTGGCAGGCGCGTGGACACCGGGCGGGGTAGCCTGGTCCCATGAAGACCGTCAAGCGCGCCGTCCTGTCCGTCACCCTCGCCGTCACCGCCGTCCTCGGCTCCGCGACCTTCGCGGCCGCCAAGGACACCACCTGGGGGTACTGACCCCCCACGGCGACCCGAGCGGGAGCCCCTAGTCCTCGTCGAGGGCTGGGGGCTCTTTCCATTCAGTTTGGATTGGGGGGTTACGTGCCGTCCATCACCGTGGTACTCTTCTCACATGACCACCAACGAGAACACCTTCCTGCCGACCGACCGCACCTGGTCCGAGACCCCCGTCCCCGCCCTGAAGGCCGGCGACAGGGTCCACGTCGGGTTCATGTCCGCCCGCATCGAGTCCATCGACGAGGTCCTCGTCGGCCGCCGCCTCCACCTGAACGACGGCCGCACCCTCTTGATCCGCAAGACCGTCACCCTTCCCGTCGCCAAGGAGAGCTGACCCATGGAGATCCAGACCTTCGCCGAGTCCGTCGTGCCCAAGGAGATCGTCCGCGGTCGCCGCGACGCCCTCGTCCTTCAGGGCCTCGCCCCCGAGGACGTCGTCGGGTACTACACCCCCCGCGAGGGAGGGGAGATCCGTACGTGGTTCGCCCTGCCCGACGGCAGCGGCCACGGGTGCACCCACAAGGGGTGGTTCCTCAACGCCTGCCCCGCGTGCCGCGAGGCGGACGAGAGGATCGACGCCTGCAAGGTGTGGGGCCCTCACCGCCACTTCGTCGACTCCTCCGGCCGGTGGGTCGTGTCCGACCGCCTCGGGTACACCCGCCTCGAGCGCGAGGTCGTGGTGCCGGAGTGATCGCCCGCCTCATCGCCGGCCGGCGCCCGAAGGAGGCGCCGGCCCCCGCCGCCCCGGAGCGCGTGGCCGCCCCGTGGGAGTCGCACCCGATCACCTGTCGGTGCCGCAGCGTCTGCGGGTACTGACCCGGCGGCGGCACGATGGTCCCCGAGACAGAGGAGGGCCACCGTGCCGCTGACCGCAGATCAGACCGCGTACTTCGAGAGCCGCCTGGGCACGCCCCTGGACGCGCCGGACCTGGAGACGCGGCTCCTGCGCCTCCTGACCGCCCCGAGGGTCGCCGTCGAGGTCCTGGAGATCCGCCTCGCGACCATGCTCCGCGACCCCCTGTCGTTCGCCATCCCCGGCGACTACCAGGAGGACAGGTCCCGGAACGTCGAGCACATCCGCTCGATGCTGGAGCTCGCCCGCGCTGAGGCCGTCGAGGCCGACGGCGGCACCGCCTCCTCGGTCCTCACCGCCGCGGCCCCTCCGGCCCCCCGCTGGGGCCGGTAGCCCGTGCCCTCCCGGCAGCCGCCGGCCGCCTCCGCCGCGTCGCGGCCGCTCATCGAGGCCTACGCCCGCGCCTGGGAGCGGGTCGAGGACCTGCAGGCGTCCATCGCCGACGACCCCCGCCGCTGGCGCCAGGCCGCCAAGCTGGCCGAGGCCCAGCGGGCCATCGAGGCGTCCCTGGACGGCCTTGACGCCATGGCCCAGGACTGGTTCACCAACGAGTTCCCCAGGGTCCACGCCATGGGCGTGAACGCCGGGGCCCGCGAGCTCCTCGCGCCCGCCGGCCAGGTCTGGGACGCGATCAACCCCGAGGCCGTCAGCCGGCTGGCCAACGAGGGCTTCGACGACCTGCTCAGGTCCACCCGCCTGACCCGCAGGACGACCAAGGACCTGATCCGCCGGGTCGTCGGCGACGAGGCCCTGCAGAAGGCCATCCAGGGCGACACGGCCGTCGCGGCCGCGCGCCGGGCCAGGAAGCTGCTGGCGGACCACGGCATCTACTCGGTCGTCTACTCCGACGGGACCAAGGTCGGCCTGAAGCAGTACGCCTCCATGGCCGTCCGAACCAAGACCGCCCAGGCCTACAACCTCGGGACCATCGACGCCGGCAGGACCCAGGGCGTCGACAAGTGGGAGATCTTCGACGGGGACTGCGGGCTGACCACCCACGACGGCCCGACCTGCAACGGCCTCATCGTCACCGGCGACATCGCGATGGCCTACCCGATCAGCCACCCGAACTGCCAGCGGGCCTTCGGCGCCCGGCCCGACCTGTCGGCCGGCTTCGACAAGCGGGTCAGCGACCAGGACCTCGCGGCCATGACCGACGAGGAGAAGCGCCTCGCCAGGAACGAGGCCAGCCGCCGGTCCAAGGCGAAGGCCAAGGCCCGCAAGGAGGCGGAGGCCAGGGCCAGGACCCAGGCCCCGCCGCCGGCCGCGGCCGAGACCGAGCTGCAGAAGCTCCAGCGCGAGATGCGCGAGACCATGGCCAAGCGCAAGGCCTTGGCCCAGGCGACCAGGGAGGCGGAGCGCAGGCTCGCCACGCCGCCGGCCAACCCCGGCTGGCCGCCCGCCCCGAAGTCGGCCAAGGCGTCCGTCCGCGAGGTCGACCTGCCTGACCCGCCCCCGCCCCCGAAGCCTCCCGACGGCTGGCCGCCTCCGCCGCGCGCCAAGGGCCGGAGCACCGACCAGACCAAGCGCCTCCCGCCCGACGCCGGCCGGACCCCCGCCGACGCGGCCCGGCGGAGCCGCTTCGAGCAGGAGCTCCCCGAGCTCGGGGACAGGTCCGCGGCCAACGCCCTGCGCGGGGCCAACCCCCGCTACCGGGACGGCCAGGAGTACCGGGTCAACTGCACCAACACCGTGACGGCGTACGAGCTCAGGCGCCGGGGCTACGACGTCTCGGCGGCCGGCCTGCAGAACAACACGACCGGCCGGTCCATCCAGGACTTCATGGACGCCTGGGGCGGGGACGCGCGGAGGGTGGCCGACAACCCGGCCTTCGACCGCGACGACCTCATCAGGACGATCAAGGCGGACATGCCCGACGGCGCCCGCGGCTTCGCCATGGTGGTGTACAACTCCGGCATGCGCCGGGGCGGCCACATCTTCTCCTGGGAGTACCACGGCGGCAAGGTCCACTGGATCGACCCGCAGACCGGGCAGGCCTTCAAGGAGGCCGACAACTTCCTCTTCGACGGGGCTACCCGGGACCTGGTCATGTACGGCAGACTGGACGACATGGGCACCTACTCCGACCTGATGGAGCACCTGGCGTGAGGGTCAACGACTTCGAGCAGGCCAGGGCCAGGGCCCTGGCCTGGGCCGGCGACTCCTTCATCAGCCGGGGCACCCTGGCCGCGCTGGACTCCGGGCAGGAGGACGACTGGTACTTCCGGGTCGTCCTGGGCGCCCGCGAGTGGCTGGTCGGGCGGGACCCGCTCTTCGCCCCGGCGGAGGAGCCCGTCATCCTGGTCGAGAAGGCCACCGGCCGGGTCTCGGTTCACAGCTTCGCCGAGGCGCAGGCCGGCCTGTCGCTCATGCGGCCGGTCGGCGCGGGCGAGGTCTTCGACCCCGTGCCGGCCGAGGAGGCCAAGCGCCGCGCCAGGCGCAGCGTAGAGGCCCGCCTGGCCCGCCGCAGGCGCTTCAAGGGCAAGTAGCAGCCCGACAGGGCGCGGCGAGCCCAGATCGCGCCTGGTGGCTCCTGGCGGCGCCCCGGGGCACAATCGACCCATGCCCACGCCACTGACTGTCCGGTACGCCCCTAACGGCGGCAAGGCCCAGCTCGAGGTCGACGGCAAGGACCTGTCCGAGCACGTCGGCAGGGTGACCATCGACCACCACGGCGGCAGCCTGGCCCAGGTCTACCTGGAGCTCAGCCCGAAGGCCGACCTGGACGAGGTCCTGGTCGAGGGCATGGTCCACGTCAAGGAGACCGTCCACGAGGACCCCGCCGACGCGACCCTCCGCTTCCTCGACCCGATCGACCCGGCCGAGTTCGAGAAGGCCGTGCTGTCGGCCATGGAGCTCGGCGGCCCGCAGACCTTCGGCGCGGCGGCTCTCCACGTCCTCCGCGGGTACGCCGGGGGCAAGCCGTGACGCTGATCCGCGGGTACGCCCTCGACGAGGGCGCCGGCTCCACCGCCGCCGAGGTCGGGGGCGGTGCCGCGCTCACCGGCATCCCCGGCTGGGACGCCTCCGGCCGTCACGGCGCAGCGATGCGGGTCAACGGCGTCGCGGGCCCCACCTTCTCCCCCTTCGCGGCCGACACAGCCTTCACGATCATGCTGGACGTCTTCATCGTGGGGGGCGGGACCGGCGGGGTCACCATGATCCTCAGCGGCTCGGAGCTGGGCAACCTCCAGGTGATCAATGCCTCTGGCATCGTCGAGTGGTACCTCGGCCCCTACCCGACCACCCAGGCCGTCCCGCAGGCCCAATGGGTCAACCTCGCCATCACGGCGGACGGCACGACCCGCCGGGTGTTCATCGACGGCGCCCCGGCCAGTGGGGGCAGCAGCGCCTCGGCGCCGCGCTCGGGCACCTCCCCGATCCAGGTCGGCGGGTACTTCGCCGGGGGCTACTCCCCCAACATCCGCGTGGACAACCTCCGCGTCTTCGACACGGCGCTGTCGGAAGCCGAGGTCGCCGCCCTCGCCGGAACCTCGGTCGGGGAGCCGCCCCCGCCCCCCAACCAGCCCCCGTCCGTCAGCGCCGGCCAGGACCAGGCCGGGTACGTTGGGGCGCAGGTCACCCTGGCCGCCGTGGGCTCCGACGCCGACGGGACGATCGCCTCCTACGCCTGGACCCAGACCGCCGGGGAGGCGGTCGTCCTCGCGGGGGCGGGCGCCAACAGGACCTTCACCCCGGCCACGGCCGGGGTGCGGACCTTCCAGGTCGTGGCCACCGACGACGACGGCGCCCAGTCGCCGCCCGACTCGGTCACCGTGACCACCCTCGACGTGCCCGAGCAGGGCGCGGCCGTGGCTGGCACCTCGGGCCCCAACCTGGCCGGGGCCCGGCGCGCGGTCGAGGCCCTGATGGACGACCGGTGCCGGGTCACCGCCCCGGTGGACCCGTCGTCCTGGGTCCTCGACGAGAACCTCCGCCTCGTGCCGCCCCCGGGAGCCCCCGCCCTGTACGAGGGGCCGTTCAAGTTCGGCCCCGACGGAGGCAGCCAGGACAGGTCCGTCGGCGGCGTGCAGCAGGCCGTGGTCGGCCAGCAGCTCGACTTCCCCGTCGACCGGGCCGTGGGCGACGTGGTGGTGCCGACCCCCGTCTTCCCGGCCGGCACCCTGGTCACCGTCACCGCCTGCAGGCGCGACCCGCTCGCCGTCGGGCAGACCTTCGAGGTCAGGGAGCCGGTGCTCAAGACGATGGCCGTCAAGCGCGCCTTCCTGGCCGACAGGCTGGACCGGACCGAGCCGTGACCCAGGTCAGCGTCGCCGTCGTCGGCGCCCACCGGGCGGCGCTGGACTTCATCGACGCCAGCCGCGAGAACGACGCCAAGCTCCGGGCCCTGGTCAGGCACCACGGCCACCTGCTGCGCACGGCGGTCATGCGGAACGCCTCCGGACGGCCCGGGCCCAACGTCATCACCGGCGACTACCGCCGCAGCATCACCGTCCAGTTCTACGAGGGAGACGGTAACTTCGTCGCGACGGTCGGGACCAACCTGCCCCAGGGCAGGCGCCTCGAGTTCGGCTTCCACGGCGCCGACTCCCTGGGCCGCGTCTACAACCAGCCCCCCTACCCGCACTTCGGCCCCGCGATGGACACCATCGGGCCCGACTTCAACTCCGGCATCGCCGCACTAGTCGAGGAGATCTGATGACGCCCGACCGCTCCCTGGTCACCGAGTGGCTGATGGACCTCCTCAAGGCCGACCCGGCCGAGTACGGCGTCGGCGACCACAAGGCCCCGGCGGACGCCGCGCACCCCTACTGGGTCGTCTGGTCCATCCCCGGGGGCAGCCAGTCCGGTCCGCCCCTCGGCGCGATCCAGGCCGATGCCTCCTACGTCTACCAGGTCGACAGCGTCGGCCTGACCCGCGACCAGGCGGAGAAGCTGGCGACCCGGGCGCGCAGGCGGGTGGCCGACAGGCTCGAGACCGGCGCGTACGCCACCGCTGCGGAGCACCCGGCTGGCATGGTCGTCTCCGACAGAATCGCGGAGGGATCAGCCGGGGCGCCCATCCCGGAGGGTTCCTACCCCAACGAGGTCTACACGGTCTCCGAGAGGTTCGTCATCAGCGTCAGCGCCAGCTGACAACCCAAACCGAGAGGGGCCATCGCATGGCACTCATCCCCGAGGCGGTGGTCGCGCCGGCCGGCGCCACCCCGGCGCCCAGGGCAGCCGCGGCGAACGACACGGTCGTACCCGGCGAGGACGTCTACCTGCACGTAGACAACGCCTCCGCCGGGCCCGTCACTGTGACCGTCGTCGCCAAGCGGCCCTGCAGCCAGGGCTCGCTCCACGACTACTCCGTCTCCGTCCCCGCCGGCCAGAAGCGGATCATCGGCCCGGTCGAGACCTACCGCTTCGCCGACCCGGTCACCGGGCTGGCTTCCGTCAACTACTCGGCGACCGCCTCGGTCACCGTCTACTCCGTGAGGGGCTGACCCATGAAGATGATCCACCCCGACGTGGAGGCCATCGCCGACGTCGTCAGCGACCAGGTCTTCCACGCCGTCTGGGCCCCCCGGGGCTGGAAGCTCCTCGGCGACGCCGAGGCCTTCGCCTCCGAGGTCCTGGGCAAGCCGGTCAAGCAGGTCAACGACCTGAAGGTCGACGAGCTCAAGGCGCTGGTCTCGGCCCGCGGGCTCGAGTACCCCCCGACCACGTCCAAGAAGGACGAGGTCATCAAGACGTTCCGAGGCACGTTCGCCGAGGAGCCGGTCGCCGACGAGGCGCCCGAGGGTGAGGGCGAGGGCGACGGAGACGACGCCCCCGACGCCGACCCGAAGTCCACCAACAGCTCCGCCCCGGCGGACACCAACCAGAAGGGTAAGTGAGGTAAGCCATGGCTCGCTTCTTCCGCCGGGGAGTCTCGAAGGTCAAGTTCCTCCCCGCCGTCGCCGGCACCAGCCCCACCAGGGCAGAGATCACGGCCGGCACCGACCTGTCGCCCGCGATCGCCGGCATCAACGGGTTCTCGCTCAACAACAGCCCGATCACCACGCCGGACCTCGCCACGAACTTCGACTCGCAGATCGACGGCCCCGACGCGGCCGGCGACTCGAGCCTGAACTTCTACGACGACGACGCGACCACGACCATGCGCACCGCGGTCGCCAAGGGCACGGCGGGCTTCATCGTCCTCTTCCCCTACGGCGACGTCTCCGGCAAGCGCTGCGAGAAGTGGCCGGTCAAGTCGACCGGGGTCAACGACGAGTGGGGCCTCGACGCCACCGCCGCGCAGTTCCAGGTCGGCTTCGCCGTCACCGGCAAGCCCGAGCAGAACGCGGTCACGCCGGCCTGACCCGCGCCGCATGATTAGAGCCTCGACCCTCACGGGCCGGGGCTCTACTCATTTCACCAGGGAGGAACTGGTCGTGGCACTGAAGGACGCGCTCAAGCGGAAGAAGCCCATCTCGGAGGAGTACTTCGTCCCCGAGGACGAGGCGCAGGCCGCCAAGCTGCAGGCGGCCGAGCAGAAGCTGGCCCTGGCCCGCTTCGCCGGCGAGGACGAGGACGTGGCCAAGGCCGAGGAGAAGCTGGAGGCCGTGCGGGCCGAGGTCCGCGAGACCGGCGTCTCCTTCCTCGTCACCTCCGTCGGGCGCAGGCGCTTCGACGAGCTCATCCTCGAGAACCCGCCCACCGCGGACCAGAAGGCCGACCCCGACTTCGAGGGCACCTTCGACCCGGCGACCTTCTGGCCCGCCATCCTGGCTGAGTCCGTCGAGGGCGGCCTCACCCCGGAGGAGTGGACCTCCGACTTCCTCGACGCGCCCAACTGGGGCAGCGCCGAGGTCAAGGCCCTGAAGGACGTCGTCTTCCAGGTCCACACGACCACGAGGGTCGCTGAGCTGGGAAACTGATCTGGGGGGACGCGAGGCTCCACGTGGAGCTGGCGTACTGCGTCCCCCTGGGCATCCCCCACTCGGAGTTCCTGTCCTGGGACGTCGTCGACCAGGACAAGGCCCTGGCGTGGCAGCGCGAGCAGGCGAAGGTGTGCCGCGGTTGCGGAACCCGCAAGGAAGAATGGGACCGCGACAAGTTCGCCTACGTGGGTGAGATCGAGTGCTGCCCCGGGTGCGAGCTTCTCGAGCAGGAGAAGGAGCACATGAAGGACCAGGAGGAGCGCGGAGCCCGCGGCCTCTCGGCCCGCCTGGTGCCCCGGGCCCTGGCCAAGGAACCAGACGACGAAGGGTAGCTGAGCATGCTGGGTGGAGCCGGAGCCGGTGGCTTCAAGAACATCCAGGTGCTGCTGTCTGCCAACAACTCGAACCTGAAGAGCGTCCTGGCCCAGTCGGCCACGTCGGTCGACATGTTCCAGAAGAAGGTCGACCAGTCCAACAAGGGCCTGGCGACCAAGAGCAACGCCCTGAAGGTCGGCCTCGCCGGCGGCGCCATGGCCGCCGGCGCCGGCCTGATGTACGCCGCGGCGCAGGCGGCCGAGTTCGACAAGGCCATGCGCAACGTCAACTCGCTGGCCGGCCTCAGCGAGACCGCCCTGGGGCAGCTCCAGGACCGGGTCATCGGGATGAGCACCAGGCTCCCGCAGTCGGCGGTCCTCCTGGCCGAGGGCCTGTACGACATCACCTCGTCGGGCTTCTCCGGCGCCGACGCGATGAAGGTCCTCGAGGCCGCCGCGCTCTCCGCCTCCGCCGGCCTGACCACGACGGAGATATCGGCCAAGGCCATTGCGGCCGTGCTCAACGCGTACGGCCTCCAGGCCGGCGACGCGGCGGACGTCTCCGACGTTCTCTTCCAGACCGTGAACGCGGGAGTCATCTCCTTCGAGGAGCTGGCCGGCGGGCTCGGCAACGTGGTCGGCGGAACCGCGGCGGCCAAGGTCGGCATCGACCAGGTCGGCTCCGCGATCGCCACCATGACCCTGGCCGGCATCGGGGGCGCCGAGGCGACCACCTCGCTCAACGCCCTGATGCAGAAGATCGTCCAGCCCTCCAAGGCCTTCGCCCAGCTCCTGGGCGAGATGGGCTACGAGTCCGGTGCCGCCGCCCTGGAGGCCGACGGCCTGCGCGGTGTCATGGACAAGGTCCGCGAGGCGACCGGCGGAAACATCACCACGATGCTCCAGCTGTTCCCGGAGATCCGCGCCGCCAGGGGCGCGCTCGCGCTCATGGCGAACGAGGGAAAGAACTACACCCGGGTCGCCGAGCAGATCGAGGACAAGACCGGCCGCGCCGGCGCCACCCAGTCCGTCTTCAACGAGCAGATGAAGGCGGCCAGCAACCAGCTGACCCTGTTCAAGAACCAGGTCGACGCGGCGGCCATCGAGGTCGGCACCGCGCTCCTGCCCTACCTGCTCGAGGGCATGGACCTGATGCGGCAGTTCGGCGGGGCGGTCAAGGACGGCGCCTCCGAGCTCAGCGACGTCTTCGGCCCCGGGCTGGAGGACCTCGGCCGCATCCTCGGCGACCTGTGGGACATCTTCGGCGACCTGGGCATGGCCATCTGGGACGTGGTCGAGCCGCTGGCCAAGCTCGGCGTCGGCGCCGTCGCCGTGGGCTTCAACGCCCTGATGGCCGTCCTCGAGCCGATGACCGACCTGCTGGCCGAGAACGAGGGCCTGGTCATCGTCCTGGCCACCGCCCTGGGCGTCGCCCTCGCCGGCGGCGCGGCCCGGGCCGCGACCCAGCTCGGCTACCTGGCCGTCCTCGGGCTCGTCCAGGCGATCAGTGGGCTCATGGCCCTGCAGAGCGCCGCCACCCGCGCCGCGGCCGCCCTGGTGGCCATGGCGCCGGGCCTCGCCCTGGTGGCCGCGATCGGCTCCGTCGTCGTCGCCTGGCAGTCCTACACCAAGGCCGCGGACGCGGTCGACGAGGCCAACAAGGCGGTCCAGAAGTCCTTCGCCGACTTCGACCTGGCCGCGGCCGCCCGGGAGACCGAGCGGCTCGTCGCCCTGGAGGACGAGCTGGTCTCCCGCCGGGAGGACCAGGCCAAGCTGACCGGGCCGGTGGACTTCTTCGACGACTGGCTGCGGTTCGACAAGAACTTCCGCCAGACCGCCCTCCTGGACGGCGAGGTCGAGCTGAAGGCCGAGGAGGCCAAGAACCAGCTGGACAACATGCGCGGCGCCGCCATGCAGCTGTGGGCCGCGATGGAGGACCCCTCCCAGAAGCAGATGACCCAGTTCATGGAGGACATGTCCGGGGCCAACGGAATCGAGGAGCAGGTCGAGGCCTTCGAGCAGCTGGACTCGATCGTCTCCAAGTTCGGGCCGAAGCTCAAGGACCTCGGGGTCGACCTCTCCGACGGCATCGACGCGTCCGAGTGGAAGATCATCAACGACGTGCTCTCCGACCTGGACGGCAACGCGGTCAGCGCGGCCGACGCCCAGGCGAACCTGGTCGACAAGCTCGGCGAGGTCGAGACCGCCATGGGCAACACCGAGGAGGCGGCGGACAACCTCAGCGACGCCCTCGACGCCCTCATGGGCGCCGCCATGGGCGCGGACGAGGCGGGCATCAAGTGGCGCGCCGGCCTGGCCGACCTCCGCAAGACCCTCATCGAGAACGAGGGCGCCCTCCTGGGCAACTCCGCCGCGGCGGGAGAGAACAGGCTCGCCGTCCAGGACCAGGTCGAGCTCCTGCAGGACCAGCTGGTCGCGATGGCCCGGAACGGCGCCGGCGCCGACAAGCTCAGCAAGACCCTGCTCAACGGGCGCGACGCGCTCATCGCCCAGGGCGTCGCGGCCAAGATCCCCAAGAAGGAGATGGAGGCGCTCCTCAACCAGTACAGGCTCACGCCCGAGCTGGTCGAGACCCTCATCCGCGAGCACGGCGGCAAGGACGTCAAGAAGCTCCTCAAGGACGTCAAGGAGGAGGCCAGCGCCCTCGAGGGCCTGCACCCGACCATCCGGGTCATCGCCCACAACGAGGACGCGCTGAAGGCGTTCATCGAGACGGAGAAGCAGAAGAAGCTCCTCGGCCTGCCGGTGAACACCGAGCTGCTGGCCGACGCGCGCCAGGCCCTGAAGGCCCTGCGCGACACCAAGAAGGCCGCCGAGGACGTCGACTCCCAGAGCCCGACCGTGGACACCTCGGCGCCCGGCGCAGCGGCCACCGCCGCCCAGCTCTGGGACGCGTACGCCGCGGCCCAGAACCTCGACGGCAAGTCCGCCACCGTGACGACCTACTTCAAGCGGGTCAACATCGGCGGCCCCCAGCCGGCGGCGGACGGCGGCGTGTTCACGCCCCTGCCCTCGCAGGCGAAGATCCAGGCCCCCATGGGCCAGGGCCTGTACCAGTGGGCCGAGGCCGAGACGGGCGGGGAGGCGTTCATCCCGCTCGCCGAGGCCAAGCGCGGCCGCTCCACCCAGATCCTCGGCCAGGTCGCCGAGGAGTTCGGCTACGCCCTGACCAAGATGGCCAACGGCGGCAAGAAGGGCGGCAAGGGGAAGGGCAAGGGCAACCACGGCTCCTTCGCCGCACCCGCCAGCCCAGCGGGCAACGCCGACGAGCGCCTCGCGGTCCTCCAGGCCGAGCAGCGGGTCAAGGACCTCCAGCGCGACCTCGCCAAGTCCGGCAAGGGCGCTCTCAAGGGCCGCCAGCGCCAGCTCGCGCAGGCCGAGCTCGCCGCGGCCAGGGTGGCGCTCCGCCGCGCCCAGGACGCGGTTGGCCAGGCCAAGCGCGACCGCGCGGACGCCCGCGAGGACGCCCAGCGCCAGAGGGACGAGGAGGAGGCAGCCGCCGCCGAGGAGCGCGCGCGGGCCGAGCAGGAGGCCCGCGAGAACGCCTGGCGGGTCGAGCAGACCGGCCGGGAGACCGCGCGCCTGCAGGGCGTCGCCTCGGGCCAGTCCGGCGCCGGCCGCTTCGTCGCGACCCGGGACGCCGGCTCCAGCCTCAGCGCGTACACGCAGGCCATGCAGGCCCAGGCCCAGGCCCAGGCCGAGCTCGCGGCACAGGCCAGCGAGAACCCGTTCGACTCCGCGGAGGACTTCTACAAGGAGCCGACCCTCAGCCTGCGCGACTACGGCGCCGCGCTCAAGGCGACGATGGACGTCTCCAAGGAGTGGGGCCGCGACGTCACCGCCGTGGCCGAGGGCACCGGCCACGACGTGGTCGCCGCGCTCCAGGGCATGGGCGAGGAGGGCCAGGCGATCATCGAGAAGCTGGCCGACGCCTCGGTCGAGGAGATGCGGGCCATGGCCCAGCAGATCCGGGCCATCCAGTTCGAGGCCTTCAGCCAGGACCTCGCCCAGGACGTGGGCGCCCAGCAGCAGTTCCAGGCCAACCTGATGACCCTCGTCGGGATGGGCCGCGCGGACCTCGCCGCCCAGTTCCAGGAGATGGGCTACAAGGAGGCGGGCGGGCTCGCCGCGCACGCCGTCACCCTCTCGCCGGCCGAGCTCGCGGCTCTGGCCGGGCAGATGGACCTGCAGGACAAGCTCGGCGACCCCAGGATGGCCGAGGCGATCAAGCTGGCCGGGGCCCTCCAGAGCTCCCCGCGCCCGCTCGGGCTGGTTGGGCTGAGCCAGGCCACCGGAACGTCCCTGGCGGACGTCGTGGGCCTCCTGGAGACGTACAGGGGCCAGGTCTTCAGCAAGCTCCCGCCCGCCGCCCTGTCCCAGATCCTCGCCGACCAGCAGCTCGTCGCCGGCGGCGGCCAGCCGTCGGGCCTGGAGCACGGCGGCATCGTCACCGGGTCGAAGGCGTCCAGGGGCCTCTACTACCGCTGGGCCGAGCCGGGCTCCGGCGGCGAGTCGCTCATCCCGCACGCCCCCGACAGGCGCGCCCGGGCCCTCGAGCTCTGGGAGGCGACTGGCCGGATCATCGGCGCCCGCGGCGGGGCCGGCGGCGGCACGATGGTCATCGTCGCGCCGGGCGCGGTGTCGGTGTCCGTGGACGCCGCCGGGCAGAACCTCTCCGCCGCCCAGCTCGAGACCATCGCGAACCGCGCGGCCGACTCCGCCATGGAGGGCCTGGCGCAGAAGATCAGGACGGGAGCCAGGTAGTGGTCCAGGTCACCACCCTCACGCCCACGGCGGTCACCGCCCCGGGCTGGGACAACATCGGGGGCGCGGCCTCGCAGCTGGCCGCGATCACCGACAGCAGCGACGCCACCTACCTGCGACTGCTCCCGTCGCAGGCGAGCAGCACCATCGAGGTCACCCTGCCCGCGGCCACCCTGCAGGACGGCGCGGGCATCGAGTCGGTGGAGGCCGAGTTCAGGTGCGCCGCCGACACCGTGGGCCAACCGGCAGACTACCTGGCGGGCAAGGCCTTCTACGCTGCGGCGCCGGACGTCTTCGCGTCGAACGGGTCGCTGATCCCCATGATGAGCACCACCCCGCAGACGCAGGTCGACGCCTCCGGCATCTACAACCCGGCCGAGGGTGCGGGCCCGTCCGCGGCGGCCGTCGCGGCCGGCCTGAAGATGACCGTCACCGGCTACCCGACTCCGCGGGAGAACGGGATCTTAGTCCACAAGGTGCTGGCCAGGGTGAAGTGGAGCCAGGCCCCGACGCCGTCCGCGATCGCGCCGGCCGCGGGCCAGGTGACGGCCACCACCCGCCCCCGGTTCGAGTGGACCACCACCAGCCCCGACGGCAAGGCCACGACCGAGGTACTGGTCGCCGTGTGGGCCCTGGCCGACGTGCAGGCGTACCCGGGCGGCCAGGCGGCCTTCGAGGCCTCCATGGACACCCCCTTCGCCGACGCCGCCGGCCAGGGCCGGCCATCCTACAGCTCGGGCGGGGTGAAGACCGCGAAGGCGTGGTCCACGACCGTCTCCGGCCCGTTCGGCTGGCAGGCCGTGGCCCAGCCACAGGCCGGGGCCAAGTACGCCTGGACCCCGAACCAGGACCTGCCCTTCACCGGCACCCACGTGGTCTACCTCCGCGCCGCCGGGCAGCTCGGCGGCCAGCAGCTGAAGCGGACCGCGGTGGCCGGTCGGACCTCGGCCAGCTTCACCATGAACGTGGGAGCTCCGCCCGTCGCCCCCACCTCCGTCGCCGCCGCCTGGCAGTACCCGGGCGCGGCGCTGGCCGGCAACCGAAACGAGCTCTACCGAATGAAGGTCGACGTGGTCGTGCCGACCCAGACGATGACCGGCTGGGACAAGGCCGTCCTGCAGGTGGAGCACGCCCCGCAGGGGTCGACTGACTGGCAGATCCTCCCGGTCGGCACGGTCACCCCGGCGCAGGCGGCGGGCACCTACACCGTCTACGACACCCTGGCCGTCCCGGGCAGGGCGATGCAGTACCGGGCCCGGGTGGTCCTGTCGAGGTCCTCCGACGGGGCCGCCGCCGCGTCCGCCTACGCGACCGCCGGCTCCACCGTCACTGCGGTGTTTGACTGCTTCGTCCTGCGGGACCCGGCGTCCGTCGACCTGGCCGTCCCGCTCCCGATCCAGGGGGACCTCGAGAGCAGCAGCGACGAGCGCCTCCAGGCGCACACGCCGCTGGGTGCCCCGTACCCGGTCACGGTGTCCGACGTGGTGGGAGCGGCCTCGTGGCCGATCACGGCGACCACCCGCTCCGCCGCGGCCGCCTCGCTCATCAGGGCCATCCGCGCCCGACGGGCCACCCTGGTCCTGCAGGGCGACATGGACGGCTGGTGGCGCTGGGTACGGTTCGGCCCGCAGGTGCAGGAGAGGATCCTCAGGTCGGCGTCCCGCAAGGCCGCCGCCACCCGCGCCACGCAGTTCACCTTCCAGCTGGACGAGGTGGCGCCGGCGTACAACCAGCCGCCGTCCACCTGGGGGGCCTGAGGTGCGCGCGGAGCCCCAAGGCCTGGACGCCAACGGCCTCCCGGTCCCGTTCCGCCAGGTCATCGGCCGACCGCACCGGGCCTACGCCTTCGCGGAGCTCACGGACCCGCAGGGGAACGTCGCCACGCTGGCCATCACCGGCGGCTCCGTCAGCGTGAACCGCGGAGCCGCCGTGCGCCGGTCCTGCACGCTCTCCGTCTCGCCCGGCGAGGGCGGCTCGGCCATCCCGGCCGGGGCCCGCTCCCCGCTGGCACCCTTCGGGTCGACGGTGGCCCTCTGGTACGGGATCGACGTCCCGGGGGTACCGGGGACCAGCAAGTGGCCGCTGGGCGTGTTCAGGCTCAGCCAGGTGCCCGTCGAAGACCAGGGCTCGCCGACGCTGTCCCTGACGGCCTACGACTACTCGAGGACCGTCTCCAGGAACCGCCTGACGGCGCCCTGGATCGTCACCGCCGGCACCAACTACGGGGCCGCCATCGCCGGCCTGGTGTCCAACCGGCTCCCGGGCACGCGGGTGCGCCCGCACTCTGTGGCCGCCACGACGCCGCTCCTAGTGGTAGACCCGGAGGAGGACCCCTGGAAGGTGGTCACCGACTGGGCGACGAGCTGCGGGCAGGAGGTCTACTTCGACGCGGAGGGCTGGCTGGTCATCGCGCCGGAGCCCGACCCGGAGCAGGGGCTGCCGACCTGGACCTACACGGACGGCGCCGACTCGGTCATCGTCTCCGCCGGCAAGACCATGTCCGACGAGCCCGGCTACAATGGGGTGGTGCTCACCTCTGAGTCGACCACCCTGGCCACGCCCCTCCGCGCCGAGGTCTGGGACGCGGACCCGGCCAGCCCGACCTACCACCTCGGGGTCTATGGCAAGGTGCCCAAGTTCGTCTCCAGCCCGTACGTCGCTACCCAGGCGCAGGCGGACGCGGCGGCCCTGGCCGAGTACAGGCGCTCCGCCGGCGGGACCGAGCAGCTGTCCCTGACGATTGTCCCCAACCCCCTGCACCAGGTCGGCGACATCATCAGGGTCGTGAGGCCGCTGTCCAAGATCGACCAGACCACCGTGGTGGATAGCATGACCGTGCCCCTCGGCCCAGGCTCCGGCGGGATGACCCTCGGCTGCCGCGCCAGGAGGACCCAGTGAGCACCGGGCAGTGGGAGGCGGACCCGGGCTGGGAGGTTGACCCCGAGCGGGCGCTGTGGGCGGCGGGAAGGCCCGGCGGCCTGGGCGACGTGCTCCTGGCCGCGCTCAACCCAGACGGCAGCCGGCCGCTGGCCATGCGCCACGGCAAGGTCGTGTCCTTCTCCGCGACGACGTGGACCGCCACCGTCACCGTCGGCGGGTCCTCGGTGCAGGTCCCCGGTGTCCCCCACCTCGAGGGCTATCAGCTGGCTGCGAACGACCCGGTCTGGCTGGTCAAGTACGGGCCTGGCTACATGGTCCTGGGCTCCCCGGCAGCAGCCTGGCGGGCCCCGTCAGGAATCCTGTCGCTGACCACCCTCGCCGCGAACAGCGCGAGCATCGGCGACGTCTACTGGGCGACGTCCTCCGCCGGCCTCGCGACCACGGACCGGCGGGTGCGCCTCGTCGCCGCCGGCCGGTTCCAACCGCCCGCCGCGGGGACTGGCATCTCGCTGCTGTTCGAGAGGTCCGTCGGAGGGGGCGCTTGGTCCACGGTGGGGTTCACCCCCGTGTTCATCGCCCCCACCGGGGGACTGCAGGGCTTCCACTACGAGTTCGTCGACACCCCGCCGGCGGGGTCCACGCAGTACCGTGTCCGGGCCGCCGCCGCCAACGCTAATGGGCAGGTCATCAGCACGAACTCGCAGTTCGTCGTCGAGGACGTCGGCTCGGCCGCTTGAGCCAAAAAACGCGCACGGGCACGCGCGAGGGGGCGCACAATCGTCGCCATGACGCAGTCTCGGACCGCCAGCCTGCTCCGGCGCATGTTCAAGCCCGCGGCCCGGTACCCGGCTGACCCCCGCGCGGTGTTCATCCTGGCCCTCTCGGTGTTCACCGGGTGCACGGCCCTGGCGCTGGGCGCGGCCCCGGAGAGCCTCGACTCCCTGCTGCCGCACTGGGTGGTCCTGGGCTGGGGCCTGCTCCTGACCGCCGGCTCGGCGATGACCCTGGCCGGGATGATGGTCCAGAGCGTCAACGGGATCGTGACCGAGCAGGTCGGCTCCGTCACAGTGGCGGCCACGACCATCTTCTACTCGGTGCTGGCCATCAAGGAGGTCGGACCCGACGCCCTGCAGAACGTGGGCATCATCCTCGCCTGGGGCGTGGCCTGCGGCATCAGGTGGGTCCAGCTCCAGGTCCTCATCAACGACGCCGTTGCCCGCGCGGAGAAGATCGCCTTCCTCACGGCGCTGGAGGCGAAGCTCGTCGCCAGGCTGGGCGACGGCCGCCCCCACTGGTGGGACGTCCACTGATGGACTCCACCACGCTGGCCGCCTTCCTCGGAGGAGGCGGGGTGGCCGCGATCGTCACCGCGGTGGTCACCGGCCTGTTCTCCAAGCGGAAGCTCGGCGCCGAGGCGACCGAGATCATTACCAAGGCCGCGTCGGGTGTCGTCGAGCGCATCGAGAAGGACAACCTGGACCTGCGCGCCGAGGTGACAGGGCTCAAGGAGGCCCGGGAGCAGGACAAGCGGGAGTGGCGCCAGGTCACCCGCGACTGGCGCGCCGCGCTCCAGCTCCACGCAGCATGGGACGCGCTGGCCATCGCCAAGCTCCACGAGGCGGGCATCGAGATCCCCGAGCCGCCGCCGTTGTACCCGCCCCGTCCGCCGGACGAGGACGACTGAGGAGGAACCCAATGACCGTGATCTACAGGGGCAAGCCGGCCTGCGAGTGCCTGGCCAAGTGGCTGCCCGTCTACGAGCGGGAGCTCCGGGAGACCGGGAACCTGCAGGGCGACCTGGTGGTCTACCAGCTCAACGGCAACGCCGCGGAGTCGGCCGGCACCCACACCGGGGGCGCCTACGACGTGACCGACGGCAGGCCCGACCAGGGGGACGTCTGGATCGGCCGGCAGATGGGCGCAGCCGAGTGGCTCAGGACCCCGCCGAAGTTCGTCACCCACAGGCACGGCGTCCTGCGCGGCTGCCCCCACAACCACGGCGGCCGGTACCAGATCGGCCTGCTCGACCAGGGCTTCGACGGCCTGGTCGGCAACGCCCCCGACAACGGGCCCAGGAACTTCCAGCCCCGGACCTGGCAGGAGGGCATCAAGTGGGCCCGCCGGCGCCAGCGCCGGCGCTGGGCGGCGAGGAAGCTCACCAAGCTGCGGGCCGAGAAGGCCAAGCTGCAGGCCACGATCAACAGGCTGCGGAAGCTCCGCAGCGACCTCAAGTGAAGGGACACACACCGTGACCGCGAAGATCTTCGGGCGCGAGCCGGCGGCGATCGCCGGCCTCATCGAGGGCGCGCTCGCCCTCCTGCTGGCCTTCGGCTGGCTGTCGTTCATCGGGCTGCGCGGCCAGGAGGACCTGGCCGTCGTCATGGCGGTCGTCTCCGGCGCCATGGGCGTCTACGTCGCCTGGGTGACGGACGAGACCCTGCTGGGCTACGTGCTCGGCCTGGTCAAGGCCCTGATCGCCCTCGGCGCCGTGTACGGCCTCACGCTGTCCGCGGAGGAGACCGGCGCGCTCATCGCCTTCCTCACGGTGGCGCTCGGCTTCTGGCAGCGGGACAAGGTCGAGCCCCTGGAGCAGCCGACGTTCTCGTTCATCCGGCCCTCCGACACGCGTACAGTGGGCCACGACTGACGGCTCGCTACCTCAGGATCGACTCAGCCCCGGCCAATGGCGCCGGGGCTGAGTCGTCTCCGGGGCCTCGCCAGGAGCCACCAGGCGCGATCTGGGCTCCTCCGGAGACCCGTGAGCGCAAGTACCAGCCGGAGACGGCGAGAGGCCCCAGAACCGAAGTTCTGGGGCCTCTGCCATTGGCCCGGCCGTGGGGAGACCTGGGGAGGACCTTCACCCCCGGCCGGGGGCATCTCAGCGGCGCTTGAGCTGTGCCAGCTTGGCCTTCAGGCGGGCGATCTTGGCGGCCTGCCGCTCGACCCGGCGCTGGATCCCGGCGTCGGCCTGGGCCGGCACCTCGACGGCCCGCACGGCCTCGACGGTCCGGACCTCGGCCGGCTCGCAGGAGACCGGCGCCGGCGCGGCGGTCGCCGGGGCCTGGTGGTCGCCGGCGGGCGCGGGGTAGGGGTTCTCCCCGTCCCAGACCTCGCCGTCGCCGGCGCCGAGGCCGGAGCAGCCGGCCACCGAGTTGACGAAGGCGGTAGCCCGGTGGCCGCGCACGGCCTCCCAGGTCTCGTAGTCCTCCGCGAGGTGGGCGGAGAAGCGGCCGTCGTCCCCGAAGTCCACGCAGAGCTGCTGGACGTCGGAGGCATGGGCGGCGGGGGCCGCGCCGAGGGTGGCCCCCGCCACGATGGCGGTCACCAGGGCGACGATGGTCTTCTTCATGGCTGTTCCTTGTCTGTGATTGGTGGTGCTGACTGGATTGGGTGGTGCTCAAGAGTGGGGCGGGGGCCGGCCGGCGGGGCGTAGCGCCGGGCCGGCCCCGCGCCAGTGGGTCACCAGCCGCGGCCGGCCGACTGGGCGGCCTTCTGGCGGTTGGTCACGATGGACTGCTGGATGGCGTTCTTCACCGTGAAGCCGCCCGACCACGTGGGGGCGTCGTAGCCGCTGATGCAGGCGTCCACGAGGGCGGCGGCGTTGATCCACTCGCCGCGGACGCGCTCGCTGGCGGCGAGCTCTGCCGCGTAAACGGCGACCTGCTCGTACCAGCCCTTGGCCATGTACTCGTCGAGCTTGGCCTTGTCGGCGGTGGGCTCGGCGGCGTTCTGGGCGATGACGCGGAGGGAGCGGTACTCCTCGAAGAGGACGGTCCGGCGAGCCTGCGAGTCCTCGGTGACGACCTCGCGCTGGACGGTCACGACCTCGTCGGTGTCGAAGCGCTTCTCGGTCTTGAGGCCCTGCATCTTGACGATGGCCTTGGTGCTGCCGATCCTCTTGGCCTCGACGACGTCGCCGTTACGGAAGGTGTCGCCGGCGGCGAGCTGACCGGCAGGAACCTCGACGGTCGTGAGGCGCTTCTCGTTGGTGAAGCCGGAGTAGGCGGCCTCGGCGGCGTCGACGATCGGGGCAAGCAGCTCGACGTAGTCGACGGTCTCGTTGGCGGTGTTCTCGTTCATGGTGACCTCCCCAGGTCTCTGGCCGCTCGGGGCGAGCAGCTCGTAAGAAGAACATTGCCGTGGCGTGGACTGCTTGTACACCCCTTTGTGAGAACTTCTTCAAAGAACTTTCCGGCCGGCCCGGGTGAGGGGGCCGGCCGGCTAGCTCAGGAGAGGGCCTTGCGGCCGTTGCCGGCGACGTGGCCGCGCCCGCCCGACAGGTCGGCTCGGTTGGCCGCGTCCTCGCCCATGGCACCGGCGGCGGCGTTGTAGGAGACGCTGCGGGCCTTGGACTTCTTGGTGGACAGGTTCTCGTCCACCCAGTCCTGGACGAGGGCCTTGCGGCCCACGAAGACGAGCTCCTTGCCGGCGCCCTCGCCGGCGACGGTCTGCTCGACCTCCTTCTCGAGGCGCTCGGCGACGCGGGTGGCGTAGCCCCACGCGAAGCCGGAGACCCACTTGAAGCGGCTCAGGTCGGAGAAGGGGTATTCGGCCTTCCACTGCTTCCAGCCGCGGTTCCGCTCGGTGGCGTACTGCATGAGGACGGCCGACGCGAGGATCTCGACGAACAGGGCCTCGGACTCGTGGCCGACGATCCACACCTGGTCGTAGTCGTCGGTGGCGTCGATGACCTTGCAGTTGTTCGCCGCGGCGATCGCCGCGATGATGGTGACCCGCTGGCGGCTGACCTCGTCGCGCTTGCGGACCGAGACCTTGTGGTTGATGATCGGCTCGCGCTTCACGTCGTGGCCGGCGGCTATCAGCGCCTCCTCCTCGATGGAGTGCTTGGCCATGAGGCGCTGGGCCATGGCGAAGGCCGACTCGGCCTCCTCGGGGGTGCACCCGTTCTCCTCGGTCTTGGCGAGGAGGGCGCGGATCTTGTCGATGAGCTTCTGGTCGATGGTCATGGCTGTGGCCTCTCAGGCGTCGAAGAACATGCGGGGGCGGGGGGTGGCCAGCTCGGAGAGCGGCATGGAGAGGAAGCGGCGCTTGCCGGTGATCTTGTGGCCCTCGACGCTGCCCTCGACGCCCTCGACGCCCTCGAAGGCGACGAGCACGGTGCCCTGCTTGACGGCCACGCCCATCGAGACGGCGCTGAAGGTGACGCCGTCCTCGGTCACCATCTCGTGGCGCTGGCCTCGGATGAGCTGCTCGCCGTTCACGGTTCCAAACATGTGGACCTCCCCAGGTCGGTGTTGCGGTTGGTTGATATGAGAAGAATAGCACGCCGCTGTGAAGCGCGTAACCCCCTTCTCGAAAGTTTCTCAGATGTCGAGCGAGAGGTGGCTGACGATCGCGGACAGGACCACGTGGACGGGCAGGTTCGAGACCTGCATCTCGCCGCAGATGAGGCCGTTGCCGGTGAGGAAGACGAGCTTGAGGGCCTTGGCCTCCCAGTCCTCGACCGTGACGGCGACCATCTCGTCGCACCAGCGGTCCGCGCTGATGGTCATCTGGTCGTGGGCGTCGGCGATGTGGTCGACGGTGATGTTGTTCCGCTTGGCGGCGGTGGTGACCAGGCCGAGGACGGAGAGCAGCAGCTCCTGGCACATCTCGTGGTTGCGCTCGTTCATGGCGGGACCTCCCCAGGTCTGGCCGGCCCGTGTGGCCGGCTGATAAGGGAACAGTACCGCGCCAATGAAGAAACGCGTAACCCCCGGCCCAGGACTGGCCCAGGCCGGGGCTTACCCGCGCCTTACCCCCTCGTCTGCCGCTCGCCCCTCGAGTGCGCCGCGGCGTCGAACTCGGGCCACTCGACGAGGAGCACCCCGCGGCCGTAGGCCCGCGGCTCCCTGTCGTCCTCCCACTTCACGGAGGTGGTCCCCACGCCCCGCGGCTCGACCACGGTCCCGAGGGCGCACCTGTTCAGGTCCACCACGGGCACGGGGGTCTTGACGACGTCGCCCACGCGCAGGGAGCGGACGGGCACGCCCACAAAGGGGCCTCGCCCCTCGCAGGAGGCGCACAGGCACTCGTCAGTGCGCGCGCCCGACAGGCCAGCGGCCTCGAGCTCCGCGATGGTCATCTCTCGCTTCATCGTCAGTCCTCCTTGGGGTAGGGCAGTCCGTTGACCCACGCGGTCGTGGGGTCGTAGTCGACTGACCACGTCCACGAGTGGGACCCGAGGTCGTAGAGGCCGTCCTCGTCGGGCTCGATGACGTCGACCCACTCCTCCTCGTCGAAGGTCTCGGTCACCACGAGGGTGCCGTCGTCCTCCCACCTGTGGGAGTAGGAGTTGGGCAGCGCGGGCTCCTCCTCCGCGGCCTTGGCGAACGAGTGCATCACGGTCTCGACCGCGTGCGGGTCCATCCGCGGGGTCAGCCACCCGTTCCACGTGTAGTCGAGTGGGTACTGCCCCATCACGGTGACCATCTCGTCGAGGCACACGGGCCCCGTGGCGAAGGCGCTCACTTGTCACCCTCCTCGACGAGGGCGACCTTGGTGTTGGTCGGCTGCGGGTAGGTGTTGACCCCGCCGCTCACGGTGTTGTTCACGGTGATGAAGGTCGTCTTGGCCGTGCGGCGGACTGCGAGGACGCGGCCGCTGGCGAGGACGTCGCCCTTCTTGACGTCCGCGGTCTGAATGAACTTCATTGGGACCTCCCCAGGTCGTAGGCGTTGTTGCCGTGGAAGAAACATACGCCGCCTGTGGTCCCTACGTAAACAGTTCGGCCCGCCCCAGTTCCAGGGGGAACCGGGACGGGCCGTCGACTGGTGGCTCTCGGGCCAGCCGCCGGGTGGGGCGCCTCACTGGCCGGCCAGCTTCACCCGGGTGCGCCACTCGTCGATGACGGCGTTCACGGCGTCGCGGCGCTTCGCCTCGGGCTCGCCGATCTTGACCGGCCTCTTGTCGGCCGGCCCCATCACCTCGGGCTGGTAGAACCAGCCCGGCCTGTCCTCGAACTCGACCATCACCACCCGGCCGACGTGCTGGTCCTTGACGACCACCCAGAAGGCCGTCAGGCGCTGGCTGGGGAGGCGCGGGTCCTTGCGCCGCCGGATGGGCGCGAGGTCCATGGGCTTGCTCAGGTCGTACGGGCTCGGCTCCAGGTGGTGGGCCGGCCTGCGGCCGGACCGCCTCGGTCGCGGGACCAGCCCGTCTGCCGTGCGGTCCTTCTCCTTGGTCATGGTCATCACTGTCTCCCTCACTCGGGCTCCCTCCCTGGGGGCCGGTAACAGGAGTGTGGCGTGAGTGTGATAGGCCCGTAAACGGCTTATGACTAATCTAAGCGATTCTGGCTAGTAATCACGCCGGCGTGCTTCCGGGTCAGCCGTAAGCCGGCGCCGTTGCCTCCATGAGCCTGCCGGCGCCGCCCGGCAGCACGTACTGGCGCTGCCTGGTGATCGGGTTGGCCCGCTTGTAGGCCTGCCAGTCGTTCTCCAGGATGTTGGCGATCGCGACCACGCCGCCGGGCAGGACGAAGGTGCCGGCCTTGTTGACCACCTGGACGAAGGACTCCAGCTGCACGATGACGTCGTCGCCGTGCACCTGGACGACGGGCTCGGTGGCGCCGTAGACGGTCTGGCCCTGGGCCCAGATCAGCGCCTCGGTCGTCGGGTCCGTGTGGTCGCTGACGTTGGCCAGGTAGGCGCCGAGGTTCGGCTGGCCCGGGTCGTTGCCGGTGGCGGCCTGGTAGAAGGACCTGAACAGCTCCCAGCCAACCTGGAGGATCTGCTGGTTGGTGGTCTGCCGGTCGATGGTCGTGTTGACCCTGAGGCTGGGCAGGGCCTGCGCCTGGTTGCCCTCCACGAGCCACCGGAGGTACGCGTGGCCGAGCCCGGACGTGTCGGTGGCCAGCAGGCTCTCGAGGTCCGCCCGGTTCTTGTCGGTGCGGTCGAGCTTGACCCAGACCATCCGCTCGATGTGCGAGGTCTCGGTGAAGGCGTCCTCGCCCGTCACGATGATGGGGGCCTCGGTCGGCATCTCGATGATGGCCAGCGGGTTCTTGTCCGACCCGCCGCCCTTCTTGGTGGGGCTGCGGTCGTAGGCGTCGCGCAGGACCTGGTCCAGGGCGCGCTTGGACTCCTCGCGGCTGCCCGGCCGGTACTCGTCGAACCAGACGGGGATGCCGTTGGAGACGCCGACCTGGGCGAGGATGGCGTGCGGCGTCGTGCCCGTGATCGTGGTGAAGATCTTCCAGCCCAGCTTGTCGAGCAGGGCGCGGATCAGGGTCGTCTTGCCGGAGCCCGACTGGCCGGTGACCGCCAGGAAGGGGAACACCTCGAAGGTCGACCGCAGGGGCGCCGCGAAGAGCCACGCGATGATGGGGTGCATGATCTCCGGCCGGCGGAGGTTCAGCATCAGGTCCAGGGCACGGGGGTCCCAGGGCCCCTCCTGGATCTTCAGGGACTTGCTCGACAGGCTAGCCGCCGGGGGGATGTACCGCCAGTAGTCGGGGCCGATGTAGCCGTCCGGCAGGACGAACTGGCCGTCGTGCCAGCCGAGCACCGAGGTGGCCCGGCCCCGCCCGAGGAAGGGCCCCTCGTTCTGGAGGTTGCCCAGGAGGGCCGCGGCGTCCCTGGAGGAGCCGAGCCAGTTGCCGCCGACGGTCTCGGCCCAGGCCTTGATCGACGCGTCGCTGCGGAGGTTGTGCGACTGGAGCAGGACGTCCTTGCCGTTGACCATGCCCTCGTACGCCTTCGAGCCGTCCTCCAGCGCGAGCTCGCGCAGCGGGTCCAGGGCCCAGTTGCTGATGACGGTCTCGGTGTCTTCGTCGTTCTCGTCCCGCGCCGGGGTGGTCCGGATGTAGACCCCGCGCTCCCGGTCGTAGGAGACGTTGCCGACGCTGGGCGGGACCGCGCTGGCCTCCATCACGACCCGGACCAGGTTCGGCACCGTGGCCAGGTCCTTGCCGTCGGGGAGGGTGGCGAAGCGCAGGCTGTTGGGCCCGCGGTCGGGCGGCATGTGGCTGAGCTTGAACCACCACTTCCTCGCGGCGACGCGGCCGGCGCGGTCGCCGTCGAAGGCGATGACCACGTCCTTGTCCTCGAGGAGCTTGACCCACGCCTCCTTGGGGTACGCGCTGGCCCCCGACGGCAGGGACAGGACGTCTATGTCCTGGCCCCAGAGGGCGGCGCTGGCGCACCAGGCGTCGGACTCGCCCTCGCAGAGCAGGACCCGCTTGTGGCCCTGCATCTGGTACTCGCCGTAGAGGTGGGCGAGGTCGGACCCCTTGCGGGCGATGAGGTGCGACCGCGGTGAGCGGGTCTTCAGGGCCTTCACCTGGGGCTGGCCCTCGGCGTCGCGGGACAGGTGGGGGACGACGGTCGTCCAGTCGTCGTCGACGCCGACGTGCCAGTGGGCCCGGAGGAAGTCCGCGGTCAGGAGGGCCCAGCCGGGCTCCCCCTTGACGTTGGCCTTCTCGTCGATCAGGCGGAGGACGGCCGTCTGGTCCGCCGCCGCGAGGGAGCTTGCCTGGCGGGCGATCGCGATCAGGTCGGCGGGGTCGGCCTTGGGCCTCGCGTGGGCGGCCTGCTCGCCCGCCTGGGACCTCCAGTTGGGGTCGGCCTGGAACTCCTGCAGGAGGGCCGCCGCGTGGTCCACGGCCTGCGCCAGGGGCACCTGGAGGAAGCGCTGGAGGAAGTCGAACAGGTCGCCGTTCTTGAAGTCGCAGCCCCAGCACCCGACGCGGCTGAGGGCGAGCTCGTCCCCCGGCTGGTGGAACACCGCGAAGGAGGGCGACTCGTCGGGGTGGAAGGGGCAGAGCGACACCAGCCGCCCGTCCCCCGACGGCTCGAGCATGACCCCCTTGCGGCCCAGCACCCACTCGACGGGCAGGGCCCGCTTGATGCCGTGCATGTCGTGGGAGCGACGCGGACTCGCGTGCTCGAGCAGGCCCCAGTCGGCCATGTGTGTGATCCTTCCCGCCAGGGACCCGCCCAGGTCCTTGGATTGGTGGGGCGCAGGGAGTTGAACCCTATCCCGCGTCCGGCCCGGTGCCGGTCGCCCCCGGTGCTGCTAGTCGAACTGGGGAGCCTGGAAGCGCCCCTCCGCCTCGAGGGCGTGGAGCCAGGCCGCGCCCATGGCGGTCAGCTGGACGAGCTCCTCGCGCAGGGAGTCGAAGTCCCCGTTGTCGTAGGTCGTCCGTCGCGCGATGCGGCCGAGCTGGGCCTGGACCTCGTTGCTCTTGCGGAGCAGGAGGAGGGACACCTCCTCGGCGACCTCGCCGCCCTCCTCCATGAGGATCCCGAGCCGCTTGCCGGCGTCGTGGCCGGGTGCGGCCATCGACTCGGGGCCGTGCTTCCTGCCGGCCCTGAGGATCTCCTCCGAGACCTCGTCGAGGATGCCGGCCAGGATCACGCCGCTGACGGCGTCGGCCACCGTCCCCTGGACGCTCGCCACGCCCATCAGAAGCTCGCCTGGGGGGCCGCGGGCGCTCCGGCCTGGGGAACGCCGGGCGGCTGGGGCGCGGGGACCCCGGGCTGGCTCGGCGGCTGGAAGGCCGGCGGCGCGGCCGCGGGGGCGCCGGGCATGCCGGGCATCTGCGGCGGGGCCTGCTGGACCGGGGGCGCCTGCGGGGGCGCCATCGGCGGGGCCTGCTGCTCCTGGGCGGGCGGAGCCGCGTACTGCTGCGGCGCGGGCGGGGCCATGGCCGCAGCCTGGGCCGGGGGCGCCATGCCGGGCTGGGGCATCCCCGGGGCGGGCATGCCCCCGGGGGCCGGCGGCGGGAAGCCCCCTCCGGCCGGAGGGGCCTGGACCCCGGGCATCGCGGGCGGCGGCGGGGTGCCCAGGCCGAGCGAGCCCGCGGTCGGCGCGGCGGCCGGCTCCGGCGGGTCCACGCCGTCGTCCTCGGTGAACGACCCGAAGTTGTTCCTCGTCGCGTCGTTCTTCTGGAGCGTGGCGTTGGCCTTGCAGGCCCGGTTGACGAGCTGCTGGGCGATGAACTCGCAGTGCTCGCGGGTGATGGCCTGGTTGCCGAAGGACTGGATCAGCCACTCCTTCGTGATGCCGAAGGCCAGCATGTCGCCGAGGAAGAAGCCCAGCGACTGCTCGGCCTTGTCGTCGTGCTGGTCGGGGAGGACCCAGTTGTGCCAGACCTTCCGGCCCTTGGCCTTGCCCTCGTTGATGACCTCCATCTGCACGGAGACCATCTGCTTGCCCGACTGCGCGGTCTTGCCCTGGCCCGTGAGGATCCGGAACCGGTAGGTCGCGGGGGCGAGGGGCTGGAAGCCCGCGTTGGGCTGGACGTTCTGGAGCACTGCTCCCCAGGTCACGGAACTCACTGCTGGATACCTCCGGTGTTTGCGGGGCCGGCGTTGTACCGGCCCTCGAGGATGTTGATGAAGTCGGTCAGGTCGTACCCGCCGGCCCCGGTGTCGATGTCCTTCAGCGCCACGACGGAGCCGAAGGTCCGGGACAGGACGTGGGTGCGGTCCTTGGCCACGTATTGGCCGTAGGGCTGGATCATGAGCCGGCGCAGGAGGCCCTGCCCGTCGGCCGCCTGCTCGGTGTACAGGAACCCTACGAGGTCCACGAAGCCGGGCAGGGCCTTCTGCAGTGACCCCTGGAGGAACGGCCGGAAGAGGCCGCCGTTCTTGTCGTCGGTGAGCGTCAGGAAGATCACGTTCTGGAGCGGGTTGGCCGGGTCCTTCGCGATGTCGCGCATGCGGCGGACGACGGCCTCCATCTCGATCAGGAGGTCGCCCCAGTGCTGGGTCTGCATCCGCTCGGTCCCGCGGATGGCGTCGCGGCACCGCTTCTGGATCTCGGTCAGCGAGTCCAGGATGGCCGACTTGAACGGGTGCATCCCGGAGTCGAGCCACTGGTGGACGCGCGCCCAGGTCGCCCAGTCGCGGACGATGACCCGGACCGTCTCGGCGCAGACCTCCTGGCCGGGCTCGCAGCCCTGGACGCCCGGCGGGGCGTACAGCAGGGGGTTCCAGATCTGCTTGGGCCACGACGGCGTGTACTCGGAGCCGCCCTCCGCGTCGAGGACCAGCCGGGGGCCCGGGACGCTGTCGGCCAGCGTGGACTTGCCGCCGCCCGACTCCCCGTGGATGACCGCCGTGAAGCTGCTCCTCTGCCAGGCCGCGACCTCCGCGACCTGGGCGACCTGGGCGACGACGGCCTGCTGGTCGTACTGCTGCTGGGTCATCCCTTCTCCACCTCTGTGTACCTCTCGTAGGGGTCGTGCTGGACGAACTCCAGCTGGACCACGGACTCTACGTCGGAGCCGTCGTCGAACTGGGGGCAGGTCATGAAGAAGGGGCAGTCCCACGAGCAGTCGCGCGTCGGGTTGGGGTAGGCCACCACCTGGTGGTCGGCGCCCTCGTCGAGGTACCGGCGGACCCGGAGGATGTCGGTGACCTCGCCCCAGACCCGCTTGTGGAAGTTCCGGTAGACGGTGTCGTTGTGGGACACCGACGCCCTGCCGTAGAAGGGCGGGTTGGACCTGGCAGTCCGCTTGACCTTGCGGAGCATGTTCCACATGCCGCCGCTGGCGAAGCGCTGGTCGGGCCGGCCCTCGGCGATCGCCTCCATCCGCTGGAGGAGGCCGTAGGTCTTGAGCTGCTCGTCGAGGGGCCCCGTCTTGGGCAGGTCGCTGAGGGTCTGGCAGGACTTGTGGTCCATGAACACCACGCGGCCGTCGGAGCGCAGCTCGGTCTCGGTGTCGAGCTTGCCGATGAGCCAGACCTCGGCGCCCTCGATGTGCCCCAGGTAGGCCTCGATCTCCCTCTCCGCGGAGAGGACGTTGATCTCGCTGTCGGCGCCCTCCTCGACCAGCCACTCGAAGTAGCCCCTGAGCATGATCTTGACCAGCTCGTAGTCCTCGAGCATGCGGCCGTGGAGGTGGTCCGGCAGGTTGGGGTCCTCGAGCCGGGCCTCGACGTGGCGGGCGAGCGGGGTCTCCCAGTCGAAGGTCTCGGGGTCGCGGGCCGGCTCGGCGTAGTACAGCTCGAGCGGGTGGTGGATCATGTTGCCGATGGAGAGCGGGCCCACGCCGTCGCGGCGGGGCGTGAGCTTGTGGTAGTAGGCCAGCCACCACTTGCGGCGGCAGCGCTTGAATGCCCGGAGCTCGGAGTTGCTGAACTTCATGACGGGTGCCGAGACCGCGCCCTCCGCGAGGGTCGGCTCGGCGACGACTGGGTGGTCCACTGGTGATCCTTCCTGCGAGGGGATGCCCGTCCCCTCCGACTCCTGAACAGTAGCGCGCGTGGTCGGCGCGTGGTCCCCGTGTGCGGCGGCCGCCTCGGCCCCCATCTCCCGGGCTCTGTCGGCCCACTCGTCAGCCCTCAGGTTCCCCGCGTTGTCCCGGTGGCCCTTTACCCAGACCAGCTCGCACTGGGCGCCCTGGTAGGCCCACAGGGCCTCCTGGACGAGCTCCAGGTTGGCCGGCTCGGTGCCGTCGGCCTTGCGCCAGCCCCTGGCCTCCCAGCCCGGCGCCCACTTCGTGAGGATGTTGACCCAGAGCTGGCTGTCGGTGTAGATCCTGGTGACGGGCGAGCCGTCGCCGGCCTCGCCGCACAGGAGCATGGCCGCGACCAGGGCCTGGCCCTCCATCGCGTTGTTGGTCGCCCAGTCGGCGGCGCCGAGCAGGACGGGGCCGGAGGCGTCGACGACGGCCCAGCCGCCGGGCCCGGGGTTGGTGGGCCCGGCCGACCCGTCGGTCCACAGCTCGTCCGTCACGCCGGCCCCTTGTGGCCGAGCATGCGCCGGAGGATGCCCTCGTCGTTGACGACCTCCTGGAAGTGCACCTCCTTGCCCTCCAGCTTCTCGATCTTGTCGAACTCCTCGAGGGTGCCCTCGGAGACCACCGTGATGATGGAGACCGAGCCGGCCTTCTGGCCGGGCCTGTCGACGCGGGCCTTGAACTGCTTGTTCTCGATCGGGTCCCAGGACTCCTGGAGGAACACCAGGGTGTCGGCGGCCACCAGCTCGTTCAGGCCCTCCTTGGCGGCGCTGATGACGCACAGGGCGACCTTGGCCGAGCCCTGCTCGAAGGCCCTCAGGTAGGCGTCCTGCTCGTGGTCGTTCATCCCGCCGGCGACGAGGCAGTACGGGATCTTGGCCTTGAGCAGGGCCTCCTCGCAGAGGGCGATGAGCTGGCGCGACGGGGCACCGAAGACGATCTGGCGGGACGGGCCCGCCTCCTTGGTGATGCCTATCTCCTCGACGAGCTCCAGCATGACCTTGACCTTGTTCGACGGGGCCTTGAGCTGGAGGTCCAGCAGGGTCTCGCCGGTCTCCGGGTCCTTGCGCCCCTTGTCGACCATCTCGCCGTAGGCCTGGGACAGCTGGTGGAGGCGGCCGCTGGCCGTCATCTTGCGGGTGTCGACCAGCACGCCGCCGTCGAGCTCGGCCATCATGTCCTTGGCCATGGACGCGTACGCGGTCGCCTGCTTGGGCTCCATCGGCACGGAGAGGGTGTGCTCCATGACCTGGGGCTTGAACGGGTCGAACTGGACGCGGAGCCGGCGGATGCCGTACGGCTCGAAGGCCTGGTAGAACTCCTCGCGGGTCTCCGGCTTCACCCCGCCGATCTCCATCCCGCCGAAGGCGTTCCACATCGTGGTGGCGTACCTGTCGACCATCCTGGAGTAGGCCGGCCAGGCGACCTCGTCGAGGAAGTTCAGGATGGACCAGGCCTCGGCGCTGTTGTTGGACACGGGGGTCCCGGTCAGGGCGTAGCGGAAGCGGGCGGGCGTGGTGCCGACCCGCTGGGTGCCGAAGGCGATCGCCTTGAGGGCGCGGGTCTGCTTGGACTTGCGGTCCTTCGCCCGGTGCGCCTCGTCGGCGACGACCGTGGACCAGTCGACCTCGTTGAGGAGGTTGGGCTCCCGCTCCTTCGGGGTCATCTCGATGTTCCCGAAGGCCTCCAGGCGCGACAGGCCGGCGAGGCTCTCCCAGTTGGTCACGACGACCTGCGGCCGCTCGTCGGCGGGGACCTCCGGGTCGGTCAGGCGCGCGAGGAGCTTGCGCTGCTGGGCCTTGCCCTTGGGCATGACCTCGACGCGCAGCTCCCCCCAGAACGGGCCCTGGCCGTCGCGGTCGTCGTGGGCCTCCTTGACCCACGTGCGCCGGACCTTGTTCGGGCAGACGACCAGGGCCGGGAAGACCTCGTCCTCGCCGTGCAGGGCGACGGCCAGCTTCATGGCGGCCAGGGTGGTGCGGGTCTTGCCCCCGCCCATCTCGTCCATCTCGGCGTAGCGCTCGGCGAAGACCATCGCCCAGGTGGCCACGCGCTGGAGCGGCCAGAGGCGCTCGGCCGTCGGCCCCTGGAGCGGGAAGTCCTCCATGTACCGGAGAGTCAGGAGCGGGCCGAAGCGGTGCTCCCAGTGGTGCTGGCCCCAGGCCACGTAGGTGGGGTCGGGCTCGATGGACCAGGCGAAGACGCCGTTGACGGCCACGTAGGCCGGCCAGGTGGCCGTGGCCACCCAGGCACCCTGCGGTCCGACGCCCGCCTTCCAGGTCGCCCCGGGCACCTGCTTGGCGAGGTCCCCCTCGTGCAGGCCGCACTCGAGGACGAAGGCGTCCATCGCCTGGTCGTACGAGGCCCTCACAGGAGCCCAGCCCGGGGATCGATGAGGATTGCGGCCACGACCAGGGCGACCGCCAGGAGGCCGGGCAGCACGCCGACCTTGACGGACCGGCCGGTGCGGGCGTAGCTGATGCCCATCCCGATGATCGCCAGCTGCCAGAGGAGGGCAGCGCCGGCGAGGACGCAGAGGATGAGCTGGATGGTCATGGTCACAGGAGGCTCCTGGGGTCGATGAGGTTCTGGCGGACTGCGTAGACGAGGGCGTGCCGGGCTGCGTCGCGGCGGTGGCCGGCCTCGCCCTTGGCACCGTCCCACCAGCCGACGGCCTTGAGCTTCCGGCTCCCCTCGGCGAAGGACTTGTCCGAGGGCAGCTGGCGGGCGAACGGGGTGTGGTACCAGCGGCAGAAGGTCTGCAGCACGCCGATCTGCTTGATGGACCACATGACCTCGTCGGAAGAGGCCTCCTTGGCGGTCCGCTGGTTGACGGTGAACCCCTCCATGAGGACCAGGTCCAGGTCGCCGGTCTGGATCCTCGTGAAGGCGTAGTCGATGAACTCGTCGTGCGGCAGCTCGCCGCCGCGGAAGGCGACCGAGCTCTTGTCCCCGACGGTCCAGGTGAGGTCGCCGTAGCCGGTCATCTTTCCGGGGTCGACGATCAGGGCGGTGCGGTGCTCCACTGCTCTCCTTCCGGCCACCCGGTGCCCACCGGCGGCGCACATGGATCGTACTAGGCGGCCTCGCCGTAGCCGTCGCCCCAGCGGCGGACCAGCTCGGCGTCCGTGGTGAGCGGGACCTGGAACTTGGTCCGCTCGGGCATGACCTCGTTGACGACGGCCAGCGCGTCGTGCGCGGCGTCCTCCGGCCACTCGAAGAGGACCTCGTCGTGGATGGGGAGGATCATCGTCTCGCCCACCCAGGTGCGGCTCAGCTCGACCAGCTTGGCCTTGAGCACGTCGGCCGCCGTCCCCTGGATGAGGTAGTTCACGGCCTTGTAGGCCTCGCGCGGCCAGCAGGGCTCCTTGCGCCCGTAGGCCGTCACCACGTGGGGGTCGCCGCTCTCCTGGTTGCGGACCCAGAGCTGCTTGGCCACGCGGCTGGGGAAGGCGTCCTTGCGGGTCTCGGGGAAGGCCCGCTCGTAGGCGCTGTTGGCCTCGCTGGCCTCCGCCAGGGTCAGGCCCGACGTCGCCGCGAAGGTCTCCAGCCCGGAGCCGTACATCTTGCCGAGCGCGACGCCCTTGACCTTCTTGCGGAGGGGCTTGGGGACCTCGTCCTCCCAGCCGACGCCGAACACCATCCGGGCCGAGTTGGACCACAGGTCGTAGCCCGACCGGCCCTGCGAGGCGAGGTGGTCGCCGTAGCGGACCATCTCCAGCATCCGCTGGTCCCCGGAGTAGTGGGCGAAGAGCCGGCCCTCGATCTGGTCGTAGTCGGCCTTGCCCATGTAGTAGCCCTCGGGCACCCAGAAGGCGTTGCGGATGCGGTCGTCCTTGGCCGGCAGGTTCTGGAGCGAGGGCCTGGACACGCTCATGCGTCCCGTGCGGGCCCCGAGCGGGTTGATGCTGGCGTGGAGCCGCCCGTCGGGTCCGCAGAGCTCCAGGATGTTCCGGCCGTAGGTGTGGGTCATCTTGTGGTACTCGCGGTGGCCCAGGGTCAGCTGGGCGACCGGGTGGTCGATGGCCCGCAGGATGTCGTCGTCGAGCTTGGGGTTGCCCTTGTCGGTGAAGACGATCGGGCGCCAGCCGGTCTCCCGCTCCAGGGCCCGCATGACCTGCTGGTCGGAGTTGGGGTTGTGGACGTTGAACTGCTCCTTGAGCACGTGCCCGACGGCGGCCTCCTGGCGGCCCCAGTCCTCCATGGCCCGGGTCAGGTAGCCGCGGTCGATGAGGATGCCCCGCCGCTCCATGTCGCACAGGACCTGGGTCGAGGCGATCTCCAGGTCGTAGATCCCCTGGTAGCCCTGGGCGATCCAGGGGTAGAGCTCGTCGGCGAGCTGGGCGGTCAGCACGGTGTCGAAGGCGGCGTACTTCCAGAGGAGCTCGACGGGGACGGTGTCCCAGGTCCAGCCGCCGGCGGTCATGGCCTGCTTCAGCTCGTCCTCGCCGTGGAGCGCCCAGGGGCCGAGGACCTCGGCGGACTTCGGCTTCAGGCCGGTGCGCTTGGCCGGGTTCAGGATGTGGGCCATGGCGCGGGTGTCGTGGACCAGCCACCGCTTGAGCCGGACGCCGTTGACCTCCAGGAAGTGGGTGTCGAACTTGGCGTTGTGCATCGCGATGGGGCCGTCGTAGCGGTTGAGGGCCTCGATGATGAGGCCGGCCCAGCGGTCCCACTCGATGCACCAGCCGTGGTGCCTGTCCCCGAACTGGACGGTCCGCAGCCGGTCGCGCCACCAGTCGAAGCCGCCGGTCTCGGTGTCGACGGCGAGCCAGGTCCTGCGCTGGCCGAGCCAGTGCATGAAGTCGTTGGCGTCGGAGAGGGTCTCGACCCAGTGGAGCTCGATGTCTGTCGTGCCTGGCACGGTGTTCCTTCCTCGGGGGCCGCCGCCCAGCGGCCCTGCGGTGCTCGGGGTCCCGGCCCGACGGGGGCTAGCCGACTGAGCGATGTGTGGTTCAGCGTGCGCCCTGGCTCGGGCCGGGTCCCGGGCTCAAACCCTGCCGCGGGCCCTGACCACTTCGGCCACCCTGGCGGCCGCCTCGTCCGGCCGGTCGTGCTCCCAGACGCGGACGACGGACCACCCCGCCGCCGTGAGCCTCTCGGTCGTGTCCAGGTCCCTGGCGCGGGTCCGCTCGATCTTCGCCCGCCACCAGGCCTCGTTGGCGCCGGAGGGCCTGAAGTGCTCGGGGCACCCGTGCCAGTAGCACCCGTCGACGAAGACGGCGACCCGGGCGCCGACGAAGGTGACGTCGGCCTTGCGCCTCAGGCCGTCCAGGCCGAGCGGCCGGTCGAGCCGGTAGCCGGTCAGCCCCAGGCGCCGGAGGTGGAACCGCAGCTCGACCTCCGGCTTGGTGTCCCGGACCTTGACCCGGCGCATCCGCTCCGACACGGCGGCGGAGGTGGCGGGCGGGTCGCCCCAGCTCATCGGATCTCGACCCCGAGCTCGTCGAGCCGCTCCAGGTAGGCGTACTCGGCGCGGGACGGGCGCCAGGCCCGGATCTCCACGCCGAGCGGCTCCAGGTCGTCGGCGGCCCAGCGGTGCTTCTGCGGCCTGAGGACGGCCCTCTTCTCGTCGAGGATGATCCTGTTGTCGGCGTCCCTGACGGAGGCCGGCATGACCGGCTCCATGAACCGGCCGTGGTCGGCCCCGCCGGCCGGGACCCCCCACTCCGTCTGCAGGCCGAAGCGCAGGGCGACGGCGGCCATGACCTGGCCCTCCAGCTCGGAGAAGGCCGGCAGCTGGTGCTTGAGCGGCCGGACCATGTCCCCGACGTAGGCCTCGGTGGCGTCGTGGAGGAGGGCCCAGAGGGCGTCCTCCTCGGGCACCGCCCGGCTCATCAGCACGCAGTGCTCCGCGACGGAGTAGAACCGCTCGACGTGGCCGCCGTACCGGCAGAGCATGGACAGGGACCGAGCGATGTCCCGGGGCTCGACGAGCATGGGCTCGGGCTGGGTCGGCCAGAAGCGGCCGCCGGTGTGAGTCGCCATCCAGGCGTTGGTCAGGTCCTGCGTCATCGCTGGGTCCCCTCGTGGGTGATGGTGAGCCCGGAGTCCCTGTAGACCCCGGCGATCCGGAGGGCGTCGGCCTGCCGCCAGTCCTCCCAGTCCGGGCAGACCAGCCTGGCCACCCCGGAGTTGGCGACCGCCAGCGCGCACTTCCAGCACGGCGCCGCGGTCACGTAGACGGTCCCGCCGGCCCTCAGGCGCCGGTCGGACTGCATGAGGGCGTTGACCTCGGCGTGGATGGCCACGCACGGGACGCCCCGGACCTCCTCTGAGCCCCGACCGCCCTGAGGGCAGTAACTTGCGCACCCGGAGTCGTCCGGGAGCCCCAGGGAGCCCCTGAAGCCCGCCGGGGGCCCGTTGTAGCCGATCCAGTGGTCGCGGTTGTCGGGCGAGACGACGACCGCCCCCACCCGGCGGACCCCGCACGCGGAGCGGGCGGCCACGTCGGCGGCCACCCGCATCCACGTGGCGTCCCAGCTGGGACGGGTCACGAGGCGAAGTCCGAGTCTCGGAGGCGCCGGGCGTTGTAGGCCACCTCGAACAGGGCACCAGGCCAGAGCCGCAGCTCGACGGACGCCTGCTCCAGGGTCGGGATCTCGTAGCCGTTGGTCCCGTCCTCGTCGACCACCGGGGAGGTGAGCTTCCGCCAGGTCTCGGTGGACAGCTCAGAGTCCTTGACGATCCTCCGGTAGGAGTGGTGGTTGGCAAGGGCCTGCTTGGCCTCCTCGACCGCCTTGACCAGTGCGCGCTGCTGCCTGTCGTTGACCTTCACTTCCCCAGCCCGTCCCCGGCGTCCCACGACAGGTGGACCTGGTGGTCCCGCTCCCTGCCGCAGATCAGCCCGCCGAACTCGGTGACGCAGGCCCAGAAGGTGTCGGGGTCCTCGCCGTCGGCCTGGAAGGGGTGGCACTCCCGGGTGGGGGTCGGGGAGGACTCCAGCTCGCGGGCCCGGCGCCGGGCATGGCAGGCGCCGTCGATGAGGCCCTCGTACCAGTTGACCAGGCCCTCCTTGTTCTGGGTGGCGCCGAGGATCCGGAACAGGTGCTGGAGGGTCCCCATCTGGTCCTC